>SDBU01000973.1_pt1 | contig 41880 bp, 72 predicted proteins | sample 2277071 | NCBI WGS metagenome assembly SDBU01 (sample SAMN10397929, study PRJNA504765) | marine sediment metagenome | isolation source: marine sediment core GS08_GC12, 126 cmbsf | place: Arctic Ocean: Gakkel Ridge, Loki's castle | collected 2008 | reverse complement strand
TTGGTAATAATAGTGCAGGTAATGATGATTTATATTGGAAGAATGAACAAGGAGGGAATATAGGAATAGAAACAACAGGGGCGGGCGAACTTCAAATCACTGCTGATACTGTAATAACAGGCACACTCTCTTCCGGTGTAATAACTCAAAGTGGTGCGACCTTAGCTAACACCTACCAACCACTCGATGCAGGGCTTACAAGCCTCGCCGGTTTAACTTATGTCTCTGATAGTTTTATAAAAATAACAGCAACAGATGTCTATGCCGTACGAACTATTGCACAGACCGCCGATGATTTGGAAGGGACAATAGACCACGCCAACCTTGCAAATCTTACCATAGCAGCCCATGATACTACCGCCACGGGAGCAAATCTAACTTCTCTGACAAATGATTCTATGGTCGATACTCTTCATCGGCATAGTGAATTGTCGGCAAGTGATGGAACCCCTGATGCTATTGTAAGTGTTAATACTGGAGGTCTTGTAGGCATTGGGGGTTCAGCGGACGCCGATGCCCGTGTAAAAATCTATTCCAATACTCATTTTATGAGATTTTTTGAAAGTGATGGAACAGCAGATAAAAGGATGTATAGTTTTGCAGGAGTAGCCGATAAACTTGAATGGAGTGCCAGATTAGATAACGGGAATTTTGTCAGAAGGCTTATTACATTTGACCACGATGGAGGCGTTAATATCGGGGCCTCTGGGAGTATAAAAACTGCGTTGACTGTTGATGGCACGATAACATTGAAAGAGCAGGCTGCTGCGGATGGAGATAACGCGGGGTACGGGCAGTTATGGTGTAAAGACAACGCAGGGACGACAGAGTTGTGGTTCACCTCAGATACCGGTACTGATACTAAGATAGTATAAAGGAAAATTATAATGCCAGGAATTCAACAAATCGGCCCACCCTCAACGCCGCAGTTATATTTTGAAAATCAATTTAAGTTATCGCAGCAACAAATTTCACAGCGGTATAAGAGTTTGCAACAGCAATATCGAAGCCAACAAATTGATTATGAAACGGCAGCCAAAGAAATTGCCGATATGCAAGCTGAAGCTGATGAGCAGACGAAAGCATTTCAATCTGGAATGCAGTTGATGCAGCAGTCACAAAAGTTTGTGGATTTGGAAATTATATCTCCTGAAGAAAATCAAGAAGCTATGTGGGCACAGGTGTTACCGAGAGAATTGCATCAGAAGATGTACCCCAAAGAAGCTGCCGAATCACAACGCGAACCATTTTCGCCAACAGAAATGGTTAAGTATAAGGATACTATTGAATACTTCGCAGAACGTGGAAAGCCCACAAAAAAGAAGTTCGGCGTTGATCGGTGGGCAAAAGATATACACACTAAAAAGTCATTGTTAAAACAGTATGCCACCTGGAAGGTAAACATCGGGTATGGCGCTATGCGTTCTTATGAACAAGCTCAGGTGGATAATGAGTGGGATAACTGGGCGATAGATGAAGGGCACGATACTGGAAAACCCGGAACCGACGTATGGAACCCAGGAAGTAAAGAAATTTTAGCTGCAAGAGGTAAAGGCCCACTTACTAAAGATTATGGCGCGCCGGCTCGTGGCACTCCTACCGGGCCACAAGAACCGGCTAATCCAATGGCAGATAGTATAGCCGCCGATCTTTTTAAGCGTAGAAAACCGGAACCTAAACCAAAGAAAAAACAAAAGACAGCGGAAGAATTACGCAAAGAAAACACGCCAGAAGCGTATGAACTTGGTAGGCAATTAGGATACTGGAACTAATGAGCTTTGAAAATTGGCAAAAAGAGAATACCGGTTTTGATGCGTGGCAGAAAAAGAATGCTGCTAAATTTGAAGTTGAAAGGAAACTTGGGCCGGAGTTCTCTCCGCGTGCTGCCGCTGAAAAAATGCTTAAACAAGTTCAGGTGCGTAGTTCTGGTGAAGTAGCCCCAGGAGAGGGCACTACAATCGAGAAGTTGGAGGGTGCTGCCCTACGTGGCCTGGGCAATCTCGGTCGTGGAATAGCCTATGCCCCACTTCAGGCTACAAAAGAGATCGAGCGCATATCAAAGACTTCAGTACCAGGCCCGTCTTATATACCATCAGGCTATAAACAGCCCGAATCTCTTCCGATTCAAAAAGCTATGAAATCAGTTCAAGATTGGTACGGAGGTGTACTTAGCCGGGAGGATATTAAACTTCAAGAAATTTATGAAAGGCATCCTGAGTGGGAAACAGATCCCCCTGAAAATTTCTTGGACCTGCTTACAAGTCCAGATAAATTAGCTGCGGCTGTAGTTGAGACCGCACCACTGCTTGTTGCTGCTGGCCTTGCTACTGCTGCTGGAATGCCACAAGCGGGTTACGCACTCATATTTGTTGCTGAAGGCCAGGGGGCGTACGACGCTGCTAAACAAGACAACCAGTCTGATGAAGTCGCTCGCCAAGCATACGTGATGACTGGGAGTGTGTCCACAGTTATAGAAGGTATGCAACTAAAGGGCCTTATAAAAATTGGCAAAAAGTCATATCGGGCAATTCTTGGGCGGGCGGTAAATAAACTTGGTACCGGGAAAGTGGCCCCGAAGTTAATTAAAGAAGCAATCAAGCAAAGCATAGAGGAACAAGCTCAGGGCACTTGGCAAGAAGCTACCGCGTATCTTCTTTACGGCAAAATTCCAGAGGGCGGCATAAAAGGGTTCATCGACCGTAGGGCACAAGAAGGTTTAATAGCTGCTACAATGGCCGGTGGTGTCAGTGTATCCGGCGGGGGCATCGGCGCAGCTAAACAGGTGGCTAAGAAAGATGAGGCCCTTGTAGAACGTGCAAGGCAGTTATCAAATGCTATCGACAGCGATATTGACCTGACTGACGAAGAAAAATTTGATACACAGCTTGCTTTGAAGCAGGTGCTGAAAGCTATGGGACCTTTTGAAGGAGTCCTTGAAGCGGCACAGGTAGCGGGTGATACAGAAGTGAAGGAGGCCGTGCTCCGCAAAGTGTATTCCAAGGGCTTTGTTGCAAAAATGACTTCAATTAGGAACAACGCTGATAATATTGTCGCTGGTGCTGGTGACAAAGTAGTACAAGTCAAGGTGATGAAATCTGATCTAATGAAAATGCTGGAGCATTACGATAGTATATCTGAAGATATAAAAAACAATCCTGAATTGTTGGCCGAGCTTGGCGAGATAGAAAAGCTGTTACCGGAATATGCGGACACAGTAATCAGCTTCACAGAGTCGCCGTCAAAAGAGGGCTTCGGAGGAATAAAAGTCATCGGCGATCAGATAGCTGAATTTAGTAGTAAATATGGTGAACGCTTGGGTGAGCAGTCCACTTCGTTGGAAGTGGCAGCGGTAGAATCGGCAGAGGTGGCAAGAGCAGAGCCGTCCGGAAACGTGGCAAGGCCTACAGTGGAACCTGCTGTACAGGCTGACATGGCGCGGGAAGCAAAATTGGCCCCCATAAGATTGGTCTCCGATTCAAAAGACACTTCTGCTTTGCTCGATACATTTTACGCTGAACGGGACGACAAGGAAGCTGCTGTAGATATTACAACTAAGGCCCGCCAAGAAGAGTTAAAAGAAATATCCGGCTCAAAAAAGTTTGGGCTTGGAGCAAAAAAGTTAGACATGGCGATACAGGTATATATTGATCTACGGGATAGCCCCGATCAAATGCAGTATTATGACAAACTTAATGCCGCCCAAAAAGAATTAGTAGACAAGGCCCGCAATCTCCCACCCAATGCCCAAGTCTTTGCCGATAATCTTATAGCAGAAAATAAAGAATTCGGCGATGCGGCTAAGGATCAAGAAGTTATTCATAATTCTAAAGAGAATTATTCAGCGAGATTGTGGGAGAGCGAGCCGGGGCAAAAAAGAACTCTGTTCAAAAAGTTCGGCCCTACGACGACAAGGGCTAAAGCAAGAACTCTTGAGGGCATCATGCACGGCTGGTCTCTTGGTAAGACTCTGAGGGTAACTGGTGCTACCACCGCTCAGAATGTAGCACATAAACAAGTGACCCAGGCTATCGTCGATAAGCAAGTTATGAAACTGGCAAAAGATTGGGGCTTGATTAGTTCACAGCAACTTCCAGGATGGAAGCAGGTAGACCACCCCAATTTTACTACGTGGAAATTTGCTGGCAAAGCAGAACCAGGTAAGGCTTATGGTCAGAACTTTTTTGTAACTGGCGACGGAGTCGTGATGGAACGTGTCGGCATGTACGCCGAACCTGTTCTTGCTGAAAAGCTAAACGTAGCATTAACAGGGTCTAAACTACGAGGTATAGCGCTGGTTGATTGGCTTTCAAAATGGAACGCCATAATTAAACAGAATATCCTGATGACTTCGTTCTTTCATCACCAAGCGTATTTACGTTCATATATGGGCGGCGGAAAAACGGGGGTTAAAAACTTGAACCCTGTTGTGGCCTATAAAAAAGGCGGAGAGGCGATAACTAATTATACACCTGAAGTCCAGCAGCTTGTCAGGGGCGGATTAACAATAGGTAGAATACAAGATTGGAATGAAGCTGACCTGAAACGAGAAAGCACTGTATTTAGTAGAGTTGCCCGGTACTTCAAAGCAGGTGAAAAGGGACTTGATGCTATCAATAGGATCAGAGAACAACAGGCAGACTTCCTGTTTAAGAAGATGGGGCCGCAGCTAAAGATGCAAGCCGCGTTGTTAGAGTACCGTTCTCAATTGAAAAAACACCAAAGCAAGTTGGAAAAGGGTGAGATAACACAGCACGATATCGCCAAGCAAGTAGCAAATCTTCTTAACGATGACTTCGGCGGACTTAACCTAATGAGAATGGGCCGCAACCAAACTACTCAGCAGCTTTTCCGGCTTGTAGCTCTTGCCCCCGATTGGACAGAATCTAACATTAGATCAATGGTAAAAGCATTTAAGCGCGGCAATGAAGGTGTTATGTATCGTGCTTTTTGGGGCAGGATAGCTATTAAGATGGGCGTGGCCACTATCTTGTTCAATCTTATGATGGCCGGTTTTGATGACGATGACTTTATTAAACGTTATAAAAAAGCGTGGGCGGCCGGAAACCTAAAATGGCTGGACATTGATATAACCCCGCTCTATAGATTGCTGGGCGGCTCCGGCAAAAGAAAATATTTTTCACTAATCGGCCATTTCAAAGACCCGTTGAAATTTATGCTGCACCCCATGCGTTCCGCTAAATACAAAGGGAGCGTGCTAACCAAAATGTTCTTGGATGCAGTAACCGGCGAAGACTGGGCGGGCAGAGAATTTACCACCTTCAGCGAGCTTATTGGCATCGACGACAAAGGAAAATATGTAACCACTTCTCGCAGACAGGGTTATCGTGCAGGAGAAAAAAAGGGCGGCAGATTAAAGGGTGCGCTGACTAAATATACGACAGGCGGTGCTTCACCAGTAGAATACGAGCAAGCACTTTCCTTCATTCTTTATGAGCTACGATCTGCTCAGCCGATACAAGTACAAAGTGCGATAACGTTCTTGGCAGGAGAAATAGATGCCTTTGACGCAATTTCAAAAAGTGCTGGCTTGATGACGTCGACAAAAAAAGAAGAGGAAAGAAAATCTATACGGAGGTAAGCAACATGACTGAAAAAACTGATAGAGATTTACTGGTAGAATTATCAACTGATGTTACTTGGATTAAAATGTTAATGACCGGGCACATAGCCCATCACAAGAAATTGTTCTTTGCAGGCATTGGTGTCATAGGGTCGTTGTTCATTGCTATGATACTACTTATCTTCACCAGGTAACGGGGTACATCTTTTTGTACTATGTGTCTTTTTGTACCATGAATCATATTGTTGCTTATGTATCCCGCATAGATAAGGCGGACGGGTAAGGCCACATTTATTTTCTGCTCCGATAAATTTAGCAGGCCGACCACACTTATAGTACCGTCCTGTTACAGAATCTGGACCCATTGTTTGTTCGCACACTTTTTTCATCTGTCTTTCCCCAATAAAGCGTCAGCTATTATTCGCGGTAGAAGTATCACGTCGTCTGTGGTAAATATGTATACCAGAGGAACAGTCTTCTTTGACTTCAACTTGTCCATATCCTCTATAGTATTAGCCAAGTTAGCGATCTTTGCTGCTGATATAAGCATAGACATACCCTGATAAATCCACAGTATTATCCCGCCGCTTAAAGATAAAGCAATGAAGGCCCTACGGTCCAGGTAATCTAAGATCGGCAATTTGTTTTTATTATGCCGTATGACACAAATCGTTTTTTGGGTTGTCAGCATAGTTCGCCTTCCTTTACAAATCTATTTCCGGCCTTCATGTATAAGTATACGCGGCCATCACCTGTGTAATATCTTTTACCAACCTGATGATAAGGTATTTCATCCCAAGTACCCTTATATTGTACCCAAGCACGTTCACTATGTTGCCCCTTTATATAATCATCATACCCGCCGATTATTAACTTTTGAGCCGGGTTAGGCTTAAACTGTATCCGTTTTACCATCGTCGGTACAGCTACAGCACCAGCAGCAACAGCCGCTATTCTTTTCAAAAACTTTCGTCGGTTCATTTGCATTTTCTCCAACATTCTTTAATTTTAATCAGCACATAAAATACACGAACAGCAAGCCAGGGATACTTTGCCATGAACTTTTCAGCGTAAGGAAAATACATACTTTCGCCAGTTTCTTCCCACTTAGGCAGTTTACTAAAATACCATCGTTGCCTGCACATCACCCGATTCCCTTAATAAATTCCATAACGTCATCCCGCGTTGTAAACAACTGCCCCATCTTCTTCTCAGTTTTCAACTTCACTACCCTGGCGTCAATAGATCGGCAACCTACTTTAGCCCACCTGTAAACTGTGGCTCGATGTCGCCATACTCCGGTAAGTTCTGCAACTAAACTGGGAACCACTGAAAGCGGGATTAACTTTTCTTTGGCGTCCATCTTTGTTCTCCTACAATGGCTTCTAATGCTGTTACGTTTTCATATAGCCGATTCATCAATTCTATGTGGCTGTCTAATAGACGACTGGCTAAAATTTCTGGTCCTTCCGTTAGGCTATCTACACAAAATAAGGGCCAGGCTGCATCTACGTATCCTACTATGATATGGGGTTGGCCGCGATCTGACATCAACTTATCGGAGCATTGCAGTCCTGGGATAATAGATCTCAATCGAGCTATTTCTACGTTACAATTGTCAACCAATTCTTGAAAACTTTTACTCATCTACAATCTCCTAATCTTCTTTTCTGTTTTCTTGTCAATAATACCATAGTATCCCTCTATCCCCCTGACTCCAACTCCATGAAAAAAGATCGTAATACAATCTTTTTCGTAACAATAACTCCTAACATACTTCGCCTCACATTCCCCGATATCAAACATCCAATGAACTCCGGGGGGAAAACCAGGAAACTTCACGGTCTTCAAATATTGTCCATTTAGATATAGTTTATGGTCCATTTTCGCACCGCCCACCCACTCTTTCAACTGTAGTACGTGCATAAATTCCTACCACGTCCATTGCGATAAGCTGTTGTTGGGTATACGTTTTTGTTGCTTTCGGCAAGCAAATTATGTTTTCGTTTACCCAATCTATATGCTGCTGCCACTCAGCGTCCATAGCTTTTGCCCCGCAACAGAAGGCGTGGTAAGAATACGTTAAATACATACGAGCGTTCGGACTGCAGGGGTCAAATATATTAGAAAGAAATCTGCCAGGAATAGCGAATATTTCCCCAATTGCCCGATCTGATTGTTTTTCTTCATTCATATTGCCCCACCCTTTCGACAGTCCCTAAATTCTTATGCTCTAATGCGTGTTCAGGCACGTCACCCCTATATAGCGGATGAGTACCACCAGTATACGATGCCCAGTCAATGTAGTCTATCAGATAAGACCTGGGGCCACGAAACATATCCACAGCAATAGCCACATAATACTCTTGAGATTTACTGGTTACTAACACAATCCATCCTGGGCTATTACTGTTAGGTAATGGATTAAAACCACCGAGAATGGTAATCGGATAGCCAGACTTCAATGCCCTTTGTACTGATCTGGAAGGGGCGTCGTGGTCCAGCCAATTTAGTAGTTCGTTTTTAGTGAAGTGGGTTATCATCTAAACAACTCCATTTTACTTCAAATCCATATCGCCCATCGTTGTTGCCTTCAGCGTATCCAATGCTATAGCCATCATTATAGCCATCATTATAGTCATTGATTGTTTTAGCAAGTCTTCTACCAGCCTGTCGCCTACGCCATTTTCGTAGTAAGTTTTTCATAGCTTATCCTTCACAATTTTGACAATGGCTTTAGTTGTTTTGGATTGTGTAGCAGATAACACACCATTTATGCCAGACAATGCGTCGTCATTACTCGCCCCTCCGACATCTTCACGAATAGTTTGAACACCCTGTACAATCTCTCGTAGTGCTTTGTTTTTCACAAGAATTGTATATGCCATAAGGCACACCGTCCCGATCATTGAAATCACAGCTATGACAGCGGAGTATCGGGTAACTCCTATGATGAGACTGATGACCACGAAACATGCTGCCATGAATTGTAGCCCCTTAGAGCTACCATTGAGGAAGGCGAAGAATCCAGCCCCCACCCCGACGACTGATAAGGTAAATAACCAATTAGTTTTCGCCAGTGTCTGAAATAGCTGCTGCTTTGGTGTTTCAGGCAGTGATGCTATTTTGTCAGCGGATGACATTTGAAAAAGAGAACAGCCACTGGCTAAGAATATAGTTATTATAAACACCACGGTCATCGCGAGTAAAACTATTTCTGGTTTAGTAAATTTCATTTTCATTCTCCCTGTAGTTTACGAATAAAAGCTAACAATCTTATTTCAAAGATTTTAAGTTCTCTTTGTTCCGCTTCTTTAACGCCAGCCGCATGTCCAGCATCCCAACCGTCGCACCAGCCTTCATCTTTAGCCGCCTCAGTTAAAGTGTTTACCACATCAACCAATTTCTGATACACCTGTGAATTCATAATTTACCCTCCCAAATAGGTGAGCTTAGAGTCGTTGGTTATACGCAATCCTTGTATAACATACCTTTGGTTATCACCATGACGTGACCCTACCTCAACCCGCTTCCTATCAGCTACTAAATCAGGATAACACGCCATAAATCGGCTATAAAATAACGGCTTGATACCAGCCGATCTTCCGTTAGCTTTACACCACATACGCCATACTTCGTACAGTTCACTCTTAACAGTTCTGTAATCTTTAGACGCCCGCTCTGCAAAAGTGGCAGCAAATTCACAGCACTCTGCTGCAAATTCATAAAGAGGATTTGAAATAACCCTAAACTGATTCTGCAATTGGAACGAGCTCGTCGGCAAAGTAAACTTCTGATTTTCACGCAACCTTTTTAATCCGCGAAGAGCAAAGTTTATCAGCTTTCCCCGGTCGGCTTCTTTGTTCAGCCGATGTTTCAGCATCCGGTCTTCTCTGCCTACATAAGAATTCTCAAAATGTAACAGATTCAGCCGGGGTTCCAGGGCGTTAGCATGATCGGCAAAAGCTGGAAGTTCGTTCATCGCCATAGTAAATCGACACCTTAATTGGACAATAGGCAACTGAGTAATCCCCTTGCGGTTAATAGTAACAGGATCACCCCCCACGATCTGTAATAATTTCTCCAGGGCAGAGTCAGAGTCACGAGCATGTGGAGTCTTGGCGTCGCCGATAAGAGCAGCTAACGATCCTACTAACGGCTGCAATCCAAACATTCCGCATAAGGATTGGAAACTTGACTCACAGCATTGACCATACCCAAGCATGTGCCGCATGGCTTCCAGTACCGTTGACTTACCCGATCTCGGACGTCCAGTGTAAATCATCATCTTTTCATATGACATATCAGGCACACAATTGTACCCCATCCATTCAGCAAGCAGGGCTATTTTACTTTGGTCATTATTAAATATGTCATTGAGAAAGCTATCCCATTCTGCCGATTCTAATGACTCATCAAAATCATAAGGTATTACGTTCATACTGAATAGAGCAGGAGTCGGCGGGGTAAGGATTATCTTTCCGTTCATGTAATCTGTAAAATTAAGTACCCCATTTTGAAATGGGATAAGATTAACAGGATCGGGGTGGTTCTCGTCATCAAGCCACACCGGGGGGTCTTCAGTTATCGGACACCATTGATTAAGGGCATCAAATATGTCGCTGACCTTAGCTTTCGACGGCTTATACGAGGCTATGGTAACTTCACCGTTAATGTCAATTTTCTGATACAGTTTGCCGTCAAGAAATTCATATAGCCTACCGCGTAACAATTCGATGGCTTCTTCTTGATAATGCCCATCACCATAATGTATCCACTGTCCTTTGTAAAGCCGTATATTTGGAAAACCGTCTTCAAGTAATTCTTTTTCCATCCATGCTTTAGCTATGGTGTGTGCTACATCATCTTCAAATACTTCACAAGCCGGGGCAATCGGAGTGGCGTTAATCAGGTCAAGAAGTTGTGCTTGCGTTAAGCCATTGCGTACCCAGGTACGTAAGTCTTTGACACCATCAGGGGGGAGCAATTTCGTTATCTTTGTGGTAAGTTTTCTCAGGGTGCGGTAGGTAGACTCCATTCCCGTTTTACCTATGCCAGCGTCATTCTCTCCGATTACTGCTATGGCACAATTATGCAATGGCATTTTGGACAGAAACTTTAACCCGCCTTGTGCCGATGGTCTGCCGATAGCTTCAAACCCCAGGTCTAATGCTGCTGCTACATCTGTTTGTCCCTCGACGATGAGTATCGGTAGTTCAGTATTTGATAATACTGTTTCACAATGTTTAGTTTTATTTCCTTCTGGCCGAAGTATGTGCAGGAAAGTAGCTTCACCGCAGGGGCCTACTGATCCTTCTTCAGTACCGCATAATACGGCAGGAGGGTTGTCGATGTCTTCGGACGAAACCATACACCATTTGTTCCTACCACAAATGGGGCAGGACAAGGCGGCAGAACAACGTACCCAATTGTGACGGCCTGGAATGTAACGTTCATTTTCTTTACCATAATCAGGGTTGATTGCATAAGTTAATCCCCGTTTAGAATCTGGAACTGTACACTTTTTGCCATTATCGAATCGGCGAACCAATCCTATAATTTCACCTTTGTCATCACGTTCTGCAAAAACCCAAGAGGGGCCGACGAATTCGTAGCCGATGCCAATAGCAATTAAGGAGTTAGTTGATACACCGAGGTCTGTTGCTAAAAATTCCAGCATCGCAGGATAAACGTTCTGCCGATATGTGTCGAACAAAATATCAAAACTTTTCTTCGGCATATTAATCTTTCCAGAATAATGTGGCGACTGGAGGGACTCGAACCCACAACAAGGTCGTGTTTTATGCTTATAAGCCCTTCGCTTTGCCTTTTAAGCTACAATCGCCACATTATGCTTCGAGTTTTAATTAACCACATTCCCCAATGACAGCTTCAGTAATCAAAGCCCAGTCTTCACCAGAGATTTCAGTCTCTGACTGACCCGGAGCTTGACGGTGCATAGCAGCAGTAAAAGCAGCCGCTATCACCTTATCATCGACAGTCTTGGCTTTCTTAGCATAGCATTTTGCCCAGGCTTCTTCATAAGTCATAGTCTTTGCAGACTTTGCTGCTGCCGATTCCTTTTCTTTTGCAGGTGGAGCAGGCGGTGCTTTCGGTGGAGCATTGGGGGGCGGAGGAGTACCGGCATCCCCGTCCTTAAATTCTTCAATAGCTTCTTCAACCGGAACTTCGGCTACTTCCTTTGCGGCCTCAGTAGTAGCTTCTTCCTCTGACGGTGCAGGAGGAGGCGGCGGTGCTGTAGTAGTTTTCTTAGGCCTACCTCTTTTTGCAGCAGTCGCTGTAGCCGTAGTTGTTTTACCAGCCTTAGCCGCCTTCGGGCCGCCACTTAGTTTCTTGAGAGATGCACCAAATTGGGCGTTCAACTTTGCCAGTTCATCGTCGTCCAGTTTCTTGACTGAGCCGCCAGGTTCCTCATTGTAGCCACGGATATTTTGAACCTGCAATAAAGTCTTGCCCTTGTATGTGTGTTCGGCGACCTCAAATTGTACTTCAGCATTTACAAGATCAAGAAGGTTCAGCCCCGGCAATGAAGCACCGTCCCACTCGAATACTTTTTGTACGTCCTTAGCATGGAAAATTGCATTCTTGTGCCGATCAAATAATATAAGATAAGCAGTAATCTCACTGTCTTCTCTACCACTCCAACTAATCCAGGCTTTTTCTTCCGCATCCCATCTTTCTACTGCTTGTAGTTTTGCTACAAATTGCGGAAGCCCATCATGTTCTTCTGTCTCTTTCGTTTTACCTACTGCATGCTCTACCACTACGCCGCGATAGGATGCTGGTTCTGTAATTAAACTCATGTTTTTGCTCCTCAAAAATAAAAATTAGTTTTATTCTACAATATACGTCCACGAACCCCGGCTATATACATTACGCCGTCATATTCATAACATTTTTTAGGCGAAAATTTAGTTTGCCGTCTTATTTCCTGAAGACAGCCATAATAACCTCGGTCGAATCCTTTAAGTTCTGCCAAAGTTTCTGCGTCGCGGGGAGTTTCTAATTGGCGTTTACCTTGATTTGCTTTTGCGGATGGTAAAGCAACAAGCGGGGCCAGTATGCCACAGCCTATTATGCGTGTAAATTTTCGTCTATTCATTTTATTCTCCAAAAAGGAAGACCCAGATTGAATCATCAGTCGGGTCTTCAAATGAAACCACGGCCTTATCAAGTCCCAGGGTACGAGACTTTGCTCTGAAATGTGGTTCGGGGTGTACAAAGATAGCCCTACCGCCGCTACCTGTGGCCTTCTTTTTCTTGTCTACGTTCAAGAATTGGTAGCCGATGTAAAAAAGTTGTTCTGACCATTCACAGAACAAGGATTCTATGCTGGCATTTTTGCGACTAACTAACCGTGGTCCCTGTCGTATAAAGTCTTCGCCACTGGGATTAGGTACGTTATGCGGAGTGGATTGAGCTATTAGTATGATATTCTTACCTTTACGCACTAAGGAATCAACATCTTGTAAGATCAATTTCATCGTGTCATATAGGTGTTTGTATCCATTACTCCATCCGTATTTAACAATACTGTCCATCTTTTCACCGTGGTCATTGGTAATGGTGGCGAGTACGTGTTGTTCAGCCCATTCTTCGAGTAATGTAACAGTATCGACAACAATTGTCTCGTATTCACTATAAATATCAGCTTGTAGTGCCGATCTTACATCAAGATAAGTTTCTATACCGTCAACACGTTGATAAGTTTTGATGCCCACACCGCCTTTATCGAGTCCGATAAATACAGGATTGGGGGCGAGACTTGCCAGTGTAGTTTTGCCCATACCAGAATCAGCATGAATCAATATCCTTTTCCCATCTCCCGGAGCTTCACCTAATTCTATCTTAAAATTCTTAGCCGGTACTGTTGTCGCCGCCCTCGCCGCCGGTGCTTTCGGAGGTCTGGTCGTTGCCGCTGACTTTGGGGGCTTCGGTATCGTCCGTTTCTTTACTGCCATTTTCCTATTCTCCTAAAAATACTAATAATAATTGTGCTACGCCACAGATCATTAACAGGATACCAAAACTTACGCCGACTAACATAGTAATTCTTGATCGGCGTAGTTCTTTTTTATAATAGGTCATAAAATCTTGGTCATTCATTTACACTCTCCTCAACTTTCTTTTCGTGTCTAATAAGCCCGTCAGGTAACTCACCATCAGGATCAATTCCATTATAACAGATGTCAATGTAATCACAGTGATATGTAGCTTCGCATTGTTTTTCACAGTGATACCAGCTACCCATATTGTACATAGACCTCATTGATACAAGAACACTAAGTAATTCTTTGTGAAATCTTTCCAGATCAGCATCAGTTTTTGGAATCGGATGCCTGACAAAATAATATTCAGGACGTTTTGCGATATCGGCGAGTAACCTGGCCCCGTACATTTCGGGGGTTTCGCGGATGGCAAAGGTTCCGTCTTTCTTGCCAGGTTCAATTTCAACGGGATTGTTATCAACAGTGAAATTTATTTCATTAGTATGTTGGACATCTGCTGCTCGTATTTCAAATTTCTGTTCAAAATACATACCATCTTCGACAAACTTTTTACTATCAGCCATAGTTAATTTCTTCGGAGAAATTCCCGGTTTGTGGTATACATCATAATATAATCCAGTAACTTCACCGCCAAGATCGGGTAGCAGGCCGCGTTGCTGGAGCAACCGAACTATATAAAGATATAAATTGGTTTGAGTATCGAGATTAAGAGAACCCCAATATTTTGATTCAGGATTTATAGAACTGGCAGTAGATTTGAAATCAACAACACTGCGAACCGCATCTACCATTGTAATTTTATCAATGATCCCGACTATATTTGTGTTGGGGATCATCCTGCCGGTTTTCCCAGGAATAGGGCTATCGAATTTATACTCTGTAAGAATCGGCACTAATGGTTTATCCGCATAATACCAATTGTAACCAGCCGCAGAATAAAGTAATTTTGCCCGTTCTACTGCCCATTTTACAGGGTCCATTGATGCTGGCATCCTGGAATAGGCGTCGTCAATTACTCGTGCTACCGCGAGCATGATGTCGTCTGGTCGTATACCAGTACCGTTACAGATCAAACAATTAAAGTCAATCGGGTAGACGACAGTTCTATCTACACAGCTACAGGTTTCTCCAGGAGGTAACCCGATAACTTCCATAACCTTATGCCAATTCGTACCATATCTTAAAGGTTCCGATTCTACATCTTTGCGTATGTGCTTGATGTACTTTAAGAAATACTGGAAAGGACACGTTTTGAAACAAGCTATTGATGATGCTGATGACTTCCAATGCCGTCTATTACTCATCTTCATTTCCTTTCTATAATACGACTGAAATCATAATCTTGGTGGTTGTGCGCCTGTTCAAACAACCCATTAGGTAGTTCTTCTAATGTAGTCTTTATCAACTTTCGCAGTCTTACGCGAAAAATTATGGTGTTCCAAAAACATATTTTCCAGTACCAGAAGGATAATAGCTTGCTTAGTATAGTAGGGGCGTATTTATTACAGCCATAACATTCGCAACGTTCACAACATTGTTTACGCTGTTTACAATTTTTATTTCTTATGAACTCCACCTTAACCCCCTATTTTTTATAACGTGCCATCTTGCTTAATTTCATCACCGATTTTGAATTCAAAACCGTGCCCATAGTAACCATTATGGCAGTTATAAATATGTATAAACAATTCCTTGTCACCACTTACTAACCGAAAACGGACCATGCCCCCTCCATCTAAACCAGAACAGGCTACGTATTTGAAATAAATTGGATCAAAAACATAATCTTCAACATCAAATTCAATCGTATCAACGTCATGGATACTTTCTTCTATATCGCTAATAAACCAATCGGCATCTTCACAACAACATTGATGCATATCATATCCCAAGCAAACATTATTTTTGTCAACAAAATTAACTTTGCCGGGAAACTCTTTGGTTTGGTTAAAAATTTTCATGTTTTTCCTTTCTACTTTTTATACGTTTCAGAAATTTCACCTTCTGCTGCCAGCGGCAAACCATTTGCCCATTCATCAGGTCCAGCACTCATTATATTCATCAAAGTTTTTAAGTTATCCTCGGCGTATATAGTAGACGACACGGCTAAAATCTCGTCATAAATATGTAAGACAACTGGCAAACCAAACTCCTCTGCTTTCAATATCCAATGTACAAGTAAGTCACGGGCTATGGCCTGCACTATATTCTCGGTAAGAGAGCCACCCCACAGAGGACCATGATGATAACTAATTTGATTATCATAATCATAATCATTTTTCTTTTTACGAATGGCCGCATGAGGATAATACAATACGCGACCGGAAGGCAACTGGACATTGACTGTGCCCTTATTATTCCAAAAAGTCAGCAAGTCCTCTGAACCCACTGGACTACCTTCAGGTGCGTACCGCATCACTTCATGGGGGTATTTTACCACCAATCGGAAACATTTTTCGCACATTTTCCAGAACTTCGGTATCATGGAATAAGTGTTCCGATACCCATAGATCAACTTCTTCACAAACTTACGATCATACTGTCCGCTGTCAAACATGGGGCGTAGTCCAGGATTCATTAAGCATTTTTTATAAAATGTATTATCGCCCAAACCATAGCCACAACCAAGTATAGTATCTTTAGCAAACCCACGACGTATGGTATATAGTTTGGCAAGTGGTGGAGGATCGGCCTTTCTGGCTTTTCTTAATCTGGCGTCAAATAATTTTGTGCCAAACTCACTATAGATGTCCCGATCCTCCGCAAATGCCTCTAACATATCTTGTTGACCGGCGAGCCAAGCAAGTATGCGTGCTTCGATCTGTGCTGCGTCAACAATTAAAAGTTTACTATCATTAACACGTAGCATTTGTCTCATCTTGGTTATCAATGAATTAGTGCCTTGCCCAGCCCTACCAGCACCGCCCAGGTTAAGCGGGTTGATCCCACCGCCACCTGACCACCGGCCTGTATGTGCCCCATAGTAATTTAGGGGTATTGGCATTCTACCACCACAAGCTGTTGCCAACGCCCGCATGGATTCAATGCGTTTCAGGTGCAGCGGCCAGGATTTCACCGCTTTCCTTGCTTCCATTAGTTGACGCACTTCATCTTTGGGATGAGCGAGTAACAAAAGGCAACCTTCATCCGTTTTGGCTAAAGCTGGGCCTACACCCGCTTGTCCGAGTAAAGCCGTCATCTTTTTGCCAGGTTTTTTAGCTGCTTTTGTAGGAACAGTTTCCCCTTCTGGCAACACAGCTTGTAACGCAATCACGAATGATAGATTGCCCGATAATTCATCTTTTGTTAATCCAACTTTTTCGCAAGCCTCGTCAATATATACTTGCATATCGGCAGCTATACTATCGGCCAATTTGAAATCAAATTTTAGTTTCGGCTTGAGGTATAAATCTATTGTGTGTCGAGCTATAACTAATTCTTGTTCTTGATTTGAAAGATAGGGCAGTAAAATTTCAAACAATTCATATTCTAATTTGCAGTCAAGTTTGCAATAAGATTCCATCGCTACTCGTTGTTCAGGTGTCATGTCTTCTAAATGTAACCCCAAGAAGTTCATTGTATCACCTTTAGCCTGAAGTTTGTGCCGCTTTGCCATGTCTTTTAAGCTATGAGATCGGCGGCTATCAAAATGAGCGTCCAAATGTTTGAGGTCAATGATATACTTTGGGCTGATGTTATATTTTTCCTGGAAAATCAGTGCATCAAAAGAGGCATTCTGCATCACGATAGTAATATTTTCAAAGTTCTGACCAAATTGTTTTTGCACAAGTCCAAAGTATTTTGATAGGTCATTGGCCCACACAAACCATGAATCACCTATAAAATGGTTTGAAAACTTAAACCCGCAGCCGATTGTTTGGTATCTTTCGTCAACGATATAAGGCCACGGTTTCATATCAATTATGCTGTAATTTTTGGCGAAGTAAGTCTCGAAGTCCAAAATAACAAAGTCTGTAGGGTAGCCAGCAATTTCTAAGATTTGTTCAGCTGTCATGCTATGATTCCCACACGATAGCCAGTTTCAGGTTCGCCGGTTACTTCTGCTTCTTGGTACACATCAAGTAACTCATCCAACTCAATTAACAATGATTCAACACGCCCAGGAGTTTTTTCATTACATTCCCACCATAACATAACCAAATAACGTATCATCACTAACAAACAAGCCGTCTTATCAGGGAATCGGCTCGCTCTCCCTATCTTTTGGAGATCGCCACACGGTATACGCCCAGGGTCTTCGATGGATGGAGTCTTTAAGTTTTCCATAAAGTGAAGTATCCGTTGCCGATCACAGGGATTGGATACTATGTGGCTTGCTTCAAGTAATGTGCATTCTATCCAGGCCAGATAATATCTTCGTAGCCGGTAAGTTTTGAAATCGCCGAAGCTAAATCCGCGTGGCATTATTCATCCTCTACAGCCATAAACATATCGGTATCTTCAAATGCGTTAGCTAATGCTTCTTGTGCTATGTCTCGGTCATATTCATTAACAAATTCGGCAATGATTTTGTCGTTTGCTTTTATTTTGTAAGGAAACTCACTCATTATTCATCCTCCCGTATGATGCTCCGCAATTTATGCAGCACATAGAACCACCCTCGTCAGGTTCTAATTTTGAGCTTTCATCACCAGGACACTGCCCTTGACTACAAAATTCAGGCATAGGTGTACACATTGGCTCGTCATAAATTCCAAGTACATCGTTCATTATAAATCCTCCGTAGCTAAATAACATGAATCACTTCTTAATTTCTTTGAATTATCTAATCGGCAAACAACCGAGTAATTTTCACCTATCAATAAGCCATCAATACACTGACTACACAGCACAGGTGTTTCCCCCGATTCTATTCTTTTTTTGACCGCGTAGAATCTTGCAAGAGATATTTCACCTGTCACCAAAGCCCATCGTACAGTTTCTTCTTCATGACTAATTAAACACGGCCTACGCATTGATCCCTTACCCGCCATCGTAATATTTTTCTCCCTTGCTCATTTCCATCATTATGTGGTTTCCCTTGCCATTACGTACCACTCCGCATGATATTACAGATCGGTACGTTTGTTCTTTGGCGTAAGCAAAGGCGAACGCCGAATCATCGATGCCACAGCCCACGTCTAAACCGAACCAGCGACGGAGAGGGTTGACTAACCACTTTATGCCGCCTTTGCTATGAAAATGTCCCATAACAACAGACATGCCCATATTTTTAGCAGTATTGTACGCAGGGCTGATGCCCCCGCCTTTACCGTCACCATGACAGTAGAATACCTTGTCAATTATGCACGATGTTACCCACTTCCATTGTGGAGTTTTCCATACTTCATCATAGTTTCGCAACAGCTTCGGAAATATGCCTTCTTTTTCTGCTTTCCTATGTGGCCTGCGATCATGGTTCCCGATAACTACCATCGCTTTTGGGAAGGCCCTACGCCATTTTTGGATACATTGTAAAGCCAGCCGATACTCATCAGCAGGACCAGGACATTCTGGATTGGCTGCATGGAAACTTATGCTTGTCCAATCGACAACATCGCCGATGAATACCACTTTATTACAGTTGAATTTTTTATACTGGTCTTTACAAAATCGCAGATAGTGCTTTCGTGTTACCGGAGCGTGAAGGTCGCCAATTACTAATACTCTACTCATATTAGTTCCCTTTTATAGCAAGTAATGATCCAATTAAAAAACAGATGCTACCAACGATACAGAAATAATACGGCATGTTACTCATATTATGCCCCCTACTATTTTTATTGTGTTTGCCGTCTTCATATTAGCTCTCTCTGATACATGGCCTCGATCCAGTCAGCAGCTTCATGTGCCGTATGAAAAACACAAACTGGCTTATTTGTAGTTACCGCATGGTTATATTCTACCAGACGCCCACCTTGTAATTTATCGCCGTCTGGTACATAGATAATAAGACCATCACAATTGTCGATAATCTTACAATCAACGCTAAGTATTTCATCCTCTGATAAATAACCGCTGTCATAAGCAATCTGCACAAAAGTCTCATACTCAGCCGGTACATAAAGCTCCAGCTTTGGAAATAATTTACGTAAGTAATCGGCTACTCTTATGGCAGCGGCACAATTCTTGGCTTGGATATCATGAGAAGCATCTGGACCCGCTTTTCCTCTAATCGAGTGGCTGAGATAAAATTTCATTATTCGCCACCTTCCATAGGAGAAAGTTCATCATCATAAAACCAGTAGTGTTTAAAACTACCAGCTAATATTACTTCGTGGCCGGTGTCAGAGGGCCCCATATAAATTCCCGTTCCATTGCTCAAGTCTACTGGTTGTCTGGTGTAATCGCCAGTGTCAGACCGTAATTTTATGCAGACCATATCCCCTTTTATAAATCGGGGTTTGCCTGCCTCTAATTCAGGTATCGGCCCATCAATCTCGGCTGCGTTATACTCACCTGTATGCCACGTAAAAGGTTTGACACATTCAGGATACTTAATTATTAACTCGGCTGCAAGTTTGTTAAATTCATTCATGTTAATACCATCAGGATATTGAATTGGGCGGTCATCAATACAATTTCCCATGTGCATACCATCACGTACTACAAACAAACAAGCCATAGCTTTTACAAGATGATGAATTCCACTATCAGGATCAATATCCTCACCTTCCCACCACGACACCACGTGCCTCATAATGGCGTCGTAATATGTTGACATACGAACACCTATTTGACGATAGTTGTGTGCCCCGTATTTACGACCACCTTCCATCATCGCCAGTCCTACTTCAAGCAACGGCTTAGACGGTACAACATGTAGCGGTACTTTCTTGACACCAAGTGCTTCTTTTGGGTTTGAATCTTTTTTCTTATTCATCTTACCCCCTCTTAACATCGGCTGACCATAAGTGATATTTATATTTCTGACCACATCCGCATCGGCAACGTTCATTCCTGCCTATACGCCTGTGCTGTCTGACAATAGGCTTACAGTCAGGGGCCGATGAAGTATGCACTATGCACAAGTTTCTCTAACAAATCTCTAAGCCATTTGGAACATAGTTTATTCTGTAATATGGTTCACCTCCGATGTTGCAGTGATTTGATTTCCATTTTGCTGACGCTGATGGCGAGAATGTCAGAGTATTTTTCAATGCCAACTGATACTATATCCTGAGCACCCGCATAGACTTTAATAATTTTCAGTTTTTGCTGAATATTCTTGCCTGCTCTATAATATTTTAAGTATTTTCTTGCTGCTTTTCGTGTGAAGAAACAATGAAATGCACCAGGAACTACAGATAACTCGCCTCTTGGAACATAATCATGTGCAGTTAATTTGCCTACGTAAAATAAACTTAATTCATCACCCACTGGATCAGTTTCACGCCAAAGACCTACTTCATCGCCTTTCTTCACAATTTTCCACAATTGTAAAACTGTCATCTGTTGCCGTATTTTTGCTACTTTTTCTTTGTTATTGCGTATACACATTTTTAAAATCTCCTTATAATTTTACCATCCATCCAGGGCTGATATGATAACATTTTCACAGGTCTACCGCAAGCAGTACCCTGTTTTTCCTCAATCGCCCCGGTAATTTGACTTACTCTGCTCAAGTTCACTTGCAACTTGTTAGCTATATCTGCATTTGCCCAACCCATTGCAAGTAAGAGTTTTACCTCAGCTTCTTGTGGTGTTAATGTAGGAAAAAGTTCAGGACATTTCTTTTCTGCACGTTTGAGCAATCTGTTTAGGGCCTGAGTGGTGATGGACATCTTCTTTGCCGCATCAGCAGTGGACCGCCCTTCATGTTCGCCGCTGACTAATCGGTACGCTTGTACTTGTTTGTCGGTAAGGTTTTTTTTCATAAAATTTTATCTCTCTGTAAGTAGCCGATTTTTTAGCTCTCAGAAACCTCTCGCAACTGAAAATTTCATAATTTTTGTAAAAAATTGTCAAAATTAAATTTTTCGTTCTTTGTACTTCATGTAGTTCCCGGACACGATCCGCTTTCTGCCGGGAGGATCATATAATTCTACTTCGATTTGATTTTTCTTGCGGCCCCTTTTTACAGTCCTATAAGATTTCACGGGCCTCCAGCAAGCGTATTTACCACCAGTCCAAACCCAATCATGTAGCCGATTTTCTAATAAAGCAAATGCTCGGCGACAAGCCAAAAACTTCCTCATACGCACGCTCATTATTTTGTATCCCTTTTCATATCCGCAACTGCTCTGCCAATTGCTATACCAAATTGTCTAAGTGCGTCAAAATCACTTTCAGTAGTCGGCGGTGAAATGTATATATTGTAGTTATGATAATCGGTTTCAATACTCCAATCACTGCCTTCACAGCTATAATGATACCCCATTTTCTGTCGTTCTATTTCATAATTCATAATTACCTGACCTCCACAATTTTACGTCCACTACTATTACTTGTCATATTTTGTACTTTCATTTCAATTCTCCGATTTTTCAGTTTCAAATATATCTGTTGTTAATTGTAATCTAACGCATTCTTGATTATAAGCGATCTCTGCTCCTTCAATATCCCAACGGGGATTGCTGATAAAAATATCTTTATCAGACTTACCAGAAGGTTTCCGTGTTCTAAGATACTGTTGCATATCATCAACTAAGTGTCCATCTTTGTGCATACGCTTTTTAATTAAGTCATAACCTTGTGAATTAAGCTGTTTTTTAATAGCATAAAATAATGCCGATTCACCAGCGGCATTTCTAACACCATAGTATGCTTTGTCGCCTTTTTCACGAAAAACCAATATGTATGATGCGTAAAATTCAATTTTCATTTTTACACCCCAAAAATTTTTTATTTTTCGTTTTTCTGCTTTCGCTATACCAACACATACTATATCCTATTTATTGATAACATTATCTACTAAAAAATTAACCATTTCTATAGCACTATCTCGATCAAAAGTAAAACAAGTGCCGTGGCTTAAACCGCCCAATAAACAAAGTTCATTATTTGGCCGCTTTACCGCACCATATGCAAAAGTAACTTGTCTATACTGCCCAATTTTATCTGGCTCAGTAGTCCTATCAATTACTTTAATAAATTTTAATGACATTTTATTACACCTCAATAAGAATAGTACCGTTTTCACTAATGTAACCGCCGTCGATCAATTGCTTTGCTGTTCGACCATAATGACCCTGTAATGTCCATGCTTGTCCAGTTTTGCTTCCAAAAATAAATTTTCTTGCTGCCTAAAGCATACTACATAAAATCATAAAGTCAAATCATTTTTTGAAATTTTTTGCAATTCATTGCTAAGTCCATACCTTTATGTGTTATTACCCCTAATTTTAAGCGATAACCAGCACCCCAATTTCCTCGTGCAGTTACTTTTTCACTTTTCCAAAGCGGACAATACCCGTTATTTTTGCATACTGTACAACAAATCATAATACCCTCAAAAATTCAAACTGCGAATTGGACGTTGACGGTCAATGGTAGTTTTAGTCGTAATCACAGTATAAAATTCCCCAGCTTTGAGGATGCCACGTATAGCTGTTTTTTGCTCAGGTGTCAAGTTGTGATATTCAAATGCACCAATTTCACCTTGCTGGCCTGTACGGATTAAAAATCGACACATTCCACTTTCAATAACTTTTGCCAGCTTAAAACCGAGGTCATCACAAGCACGTTCGTGCCCCAAAATTGGCATCACTGAACCGTCTGATAGAATAAAACCACTGCTGCCGCATTCTCTGACGGTACCTAATCGAAAACTTTTCTTAAATTTACTTTCTATTTTTTCAAGATTCATTATGATTTTCCTAAAAGCCATTGAATAATCATTAGCAGTATTCCAACCGGCAAACTAAGTGCTATAATGCCCACTGTTAAATATCCACCAATATCCATAATGTTATCTATTATTCCAGCAATGTCAATTTTTTTAAGATTCATAATTACCTCCTTAAAATGTAGTTTCGTAAGACTTCCGAATTAGTTCGTCAATTTGACTTGATACTGATTCAGGAATATCGGTACCAAACTCGGTTACTTGACCATGTTCATCTTCTAACACAATACGCCACGATTCTATTTTACCATGTTTTTCTGCATAATTAGTCATCATTTTTTCCTTCAATTTGAATTGCCCGTCATCAATTTCAAAAACATTATCGCCAACCAGTCATATTTTACTGGCTGACAATGATATTTTTAAGCCTGAGAAAGCGTTTGTTTCAAAGCCCCAAACATCACGTCGTTTATTTCCATAGCCGAGCCGTCATCAAAAGTAATAGTATGAAAAACACGCTTCAAAAAACAGCTTTGGGCAAACCAGAAACCACCATCATCATCGGTAATAAGAATATCGGCAACCGCTAATTGTCCGTTAAACATCATTTTGTCATTTTGCATAATAGTATTAAGCTTTGTTGCAATTACCGTAAATGGCCCATCCCACGGTCGATCATTATGATATGGCTCATTATAATGCCCGTTCATCACGCCGAATAAATATGACGGGTCTAACACTTCAACTTTGTCTCCAATTTTCAACTTCGACATTTTCATTCTCCTGATAAAATTACATTTATTTTAGTACTAATATTGTGTTAACTTCTTCATATGTTACTAAACAACACGTCTGATGATTCGCGGCGTTAATTTCTTGGCAAACTGTTTTAATGTCCGCTAATTTTTTACCCTCATCAATAATCTCAATCACGAGACAGCGTTCTTTGTTATTTTCATAATGCCCGATACCGCTGAACATTGAAAAAGAGCTAAAATACTTTTTTACAATTTCGGCAATATGTCTTGTATGAACATATTCGGTGTACAACCTCCATTTTGTCTTTGTCATACCTTTTCCCTTTCAATATATTCCCCAATATGTACCTGAAATTGTCCGATATCTGTTACCGCATAAAATCGGCCCGCTTTGACTTTCGCTAAAAACTGGTCGACTGTCAAAGCAGGTTCATCTTCACGACCAAAACCCGATGAATCAACAAAATAGCTGTCAATTTCCTCGAATTGTTCTGAAAGATCATCAGTAAACATTTTTGCAACCAAATACATTTTCATCGCAATTTTTTTTTGCTTGGAACATTTTTGTTTCCCCTTCACTTTATTTATACGAAAAAGCCTTAGTAATTGTAGAATACTCTACCCATACAATAGTACATTCACCATGGAAATCAATGTGGCATACTTTACCGCTACCATAACAATCGGATACTCCAACAAGTTTTTGTATTGTGGGCAGTCTATAATACCATGATAAATATGTTCTGGGTTTCACTTCAATTCCCCTTCAATTTAATAATATAATTGCTGGGAAGCTCAACATCGGCAATATATCCATTCTTAGCGGATGCGGCATTTCGACTGACTCGACACTGTTTTCTACCCCGGCGACTTCCCGGCCCCGGCAGGTTGGATTCGACAGCGTATACTCTGTCATGTTCCAGCACGATATAATTCTAAAAGAACAATATGCCGGTCTCTCCCGGCTGTCAAGCCTTCGCTGTATGTCGGCGTGCTACAATCCTGCGTGCTGACTTTGCCTTCACACACCCAGTTAATACTATTTGGCAGGAAAAATTTTCCCGCCGCACAATGAAAGTATACCACACGATAGCTAAAAGTCAAGTACAATCTCAAAAAATTTATTCAGCTTTTCTTTTTCTATAGCAGCCGATACACATCCATTCAATTTCAAGAGGCTTGTTATAATCCTCTTGGTGCGCAACATTAAAGGCTTTAGCACTACAAACCGGGCATACCGTTGGCCTTATTAGCTCGCCCGATTTTACGGCCTGATTGACGGCATGGAACGCGGCACCCCTTTTTGATTTTATCAGCCTGAGTTTTTCACGATATCTCTCATTAGTCTCTTTTTTAGCGGCCTTGCGTTCTTCATAGCGTTCTGCACAATCGGCTGCATCCTCTTTTATCTGCCGTTCATGCCGCCGTCTTTGGGCTTTTTTTCGTGCCTCTCTGGCTTCCGGACCTGACCGCCGCCACTTCTGTTGTTCATTAAGTTCGGCTTTATGTTCCTGATAATATTTTTGACCGTGGATTTTGCTACAGGCCACACAACGCGATTGCAAGCCGTCTTTCGCAGCTTTGCAGACATTAAATTCAGTTAGCGGCTTCTCATTCTTACAACTGCTACATTTTTTCGGCATTTTTAATCTCCAATTCACAAGCCTTGATAAATCTATCTCGATCAAACATGCTATTTTCTGCTTCAAAGTAATTGGTAAGCTGCATTTCGATAAAGTTTAATATATATTCAACAGGTGTGTCGCCTCGGCATTTTTCTTTTGCCTCTTTGATAATTTCTGCAACTACGATAAAATCTTTTTTCGATACTGACATAATGAATTCCCTTTTCAGTTAGTTAGTTTTGATTTTATACTGTCCAAAGTATACCACATAAAATCAAAAAGTCAACACATTTTCTTAATTTTAACAAGATTTATTCTGGTGTCATTGAGTTATTCTCCATTTTTTCAGCCTTGTCTTTTTTTCGAGCCACATCAACAGAGGCTAAAAACTTTCCCATTTTGGAGTCGGCGGCTTTTATTTGTGCGGGTGTAAACTTTTTTCTTTGTTCAATTTCCGTCAACAACATGCCGACTTCATTATATGCTTCCTGATGTTTTAGGGCAAATGCCAAACGACGCTTTATTAACTCACGTTTGACTGAAAATGCTGCGGTTTCTTCATAATTATCTTTATTGCATTTTTTGAGCATCTTATTTATCCTCTTAACAAACTTATTCTTTCCTCTAATAGTGGGCCGAATGTTAGTAATTAGAAACATTTTTGTTAAATTTATTTTTAGCTGCGTTAACTCATCATGGAAAGCATGGTGCAGCATAACTTCAGCAACGACAAAAGTTTATGAATCATTGTACTACCGTCATAAAAAGTATGGTGCAGTTATAAATCCTTACAATCAAACAGTTTACAGCTTTTTTTGTTATTTTTGAGTTAATTATCTATTCATACTGAGTATATAGAAAATAAAGTAGTAGTTATTATGACTAATAATGTTAATAATCATTATTAAAATTATGCGTCATATTATAGCTGTCTTACTATTCTATAGGAAGCTACTGAACTTTTCAAAACCTGGAGAATGTTTGTTGCGTCGCCAAAAACCGTGTTCAGTTAATAATGTACCCTCTATCTCCTTGTCGCACCTGTCATTATCTCTTCAACTTCGTAACTATTCTCGCTATTGAGAATTATGTAGACTCCGAGAGAGCACGAATAGCCTGCCGATTCTCAATAATGAGAATTTTCATGTTACCTCAAGATTTTACTTGACTTCTGGATCTTACGTGGTATGCTTTGTTTGTAGGATAAAGAATGAAACGAAATTGAAGTCTTTTAAGATTGAAAAAGGGATGTAAAATGAAGATCATTATTGTTAATAAAGACGGCGAAGTACAGGATGAGATTGATTTAACTGGTTATGATTTAAATAAAGCATTTGATCGCGGTAGCATCATCGGGCACATAACTGAAACAGTGGAAGGGCATGAAGATGAATAGTGTAATGTTACAATAGAAGTATAATTGAAGCCTTTTAAAATTGAAAGGGGGATAAAGTGGAAAATGACATTGTAAAAGAAATGCAGGCGTTTTGCGATAGTTGTGTTGATTGCGAATTGTGTAATGAGTATTGCAGTTTTGCTCAAGAACACCGAAATAATCTTGACAAGTCTAATGATTGAAAGGGGATAAAATGAAAGAATTGTGTGCGTGTAACGGGTTGCCTTGTGGTGGGATATGCAGAAAACACAACTACAAAAGGTCAACACGTACAATCGGTCCGGTTTGTATAGCAGCATACTTTCCGGAGAAAAAAGAATCGAAAAAATACGTAAAGCGTATAGTATAAAAGGGGTGAAAATGAAAGTATCAGACTTGGACTTGGGAGACTGGCTGGAGATCGCAGCGGCGGCATTCGGCACAGCTTACGTAATTTTAGTGGTCTACTCAGTTTTTTGTTCGGGCGTCAATGTAGGCAATAGCAGTTAACACTACCATACACCACGTATCACGCAGCACACACGGGCTGGAGTCTTTAACAGGGTTTCAGCCCACTTCTTAACCACACTCCTTTATTGTCGCACCACAGGACACGTCAGAGCCTCTCATACCGCTGTCAGTGCATCAAAGCGTATCAGGGGTAGTCAGGGATGGGATAAACAGCCACGGGCCACACAGGAGCTCACAACGGCATCTGGCGATCACCACGAACCGCGATGTTATCGGCCAAGGGGTCCGGGTGGCACCCTTGTTATAGGACGTGTAACGGGTGACAATCATACTTATCGGAATCTGATATTTCTCTCTCACGGCTGTAGTAACAGATATGACAGAAGTTATAGCAACAGCTTTAACGACGATAGCGAAAATATTTTAGAAATTTTTGGAGGATTTTCAGAATAATTAGGGTGAGGGGTTTCTAAACGCTAAATTCGAGGCATGTGTACGGAGGGATGTGTTATTATACTTGTTGAGGAAAAAGAATATGAAAATTGTAGACAGAAAAGAATTCTTAGCCATGCCAGCAGGAACGTTGTATACAGAATTTGAACCGTGTGTGGCGAATGGGTTGGCGATAAAACACGATACGCTGGATAACTGCGACGACTGGTCTTATACCGATTTGATAGCCAGTTCTGAATTCTGCCAGGATCTTTATGAATTAAATGACGGCAAAGAAATACCATATAGTTCAAACTGGGCAGGACGCGACGGAGAATTTGACCAGGATCAATTATTCATTGTTTATTCTCCAGCAGATATACAGGCATTTGCCGATACGTTGGCGGGATTGATATGAGCAAGAGTGAAGATAAAAAAGTAACTGAACTTCAGAATGAATTAAATCTGGCAAGAGAAATGTATCCTAAACAGATGAAAATGGTCCAGGATACTTTAGATTTAGAAACGATAGATGAACTGAGTTGTATTCCTGCGACTACACTAAATCCTGCCAGTGTTACGAAGAGATGAATTCTCGCCTACTATTGAGGTCTTGAATTATGAAATATAGTTTGAACCCCTTCAAATGGTTACTGTGGCTTTTTCAGAAGATAAAGTATCGTAATTCAAAATGGCAGAAGTATTATATATCGAAACCATTGGGTAAAGCTGGCAAGGCAGCGATGTATAAGGAGTTAATTGACTGTCTGGACGGTTGTGATTATATTGGCATTCCAGAGTGGATGGCACGCCAACATAAAACTTATGATGGCTATGAATAAACCTGATGAAGAAGGAAAATGAAATGAGAATGTTACTGAAATTGAATTTATGTTTTTGTTGTGCATGTTTTATCTGCCAATGTTTATGCTGTTCCTGTTGAGGAGATTAAGAAATGTTTGGATTAAGTTTTAGATCACAGCGAAAGAAGAAGATAAAATGTACACCTGATCCAGATCATTACCCTTTGAATACTTGTCTAAATCTTATTAACTTTATTAAAAATTATCCTCATCTTACCGATGCTAAATTAGCAAACAGAATTTTGAGCATAACCAATAAGAAAATTAGTGTTCACGATGTCTACGATCTTGTTCAGGCTACACGGGCTGCATTGCCGGTATGTGAAAACCTTGTTGAGAGGATTAAAAATGAAAATAGTTGAAAACGAAATTATCGGGGAGTTAGAATATTTAGAGGTGGAGTTTGATCGAGTTGAACTTGTCACTGGTGGAATGGGCGTAATTTCTCAAGATGCCGTTAAAAGGTATTTTATAAAGAAGAACCCCGAACTTAAAGTAAAAAAATGTGGTGGCCTTAAACTCGATAGTCAAAGGGATATTGTCACGATGAGGTTTGGAGTTGTTAATCAGTCAGAGAAATTGGCTGCGGCTTTGGATTCTATCACTACAGGTGTTGCTCCTGAGCACAACGAGCAGAAACTTCTGAATCCTGGGTACGACGAACTAAAAAGGAATTATGACGAGATAACTAAAACTCTTAGTTTTGCAACTGAGTATAATAAAGTTTTACAAAAAGATTATGATGAGCTGAAGGCCGAACCGGAGAAGCATTTATTTGCTTTGCAGGACAAATACGATGCCCTGGTAATAGCAGTCGGCAAAGACGCTCAGAAGTTCTCCGATTTATTGGTGGAGAATGAGGAACTTAAAGTTGAGAATTCAGATTTACGAGAAGCGTTGCATGGTGATGACTGTGGAAGTAAATGCTCGAAGGAGGAAACTGATGAATGAAGACCTCGAAAATTATGAAATAACTCCCGACGATCTTGGGTGTATGGGCGAGCAGGAAAATGATCCTGGTGTGGTTGAAGAAGCTGTCGGATCGGGTTCTCCTGAAAAGAAAGAAGTCCGTAAATCTTTTGCGAGTATTCCTTTTGAGCAGAAGAAAAGGGCGAAGAAGTTGTATGACCAATTTGAGGGTGACGCTAAAGATATGTCGTTTGAAGACTTCTGTATTGAACTCTATGCTCTCGAAAGTCCAGCTTTGATGCAGGCCGATTTGCAGAAGATTGTTCTGGAGAAGCAGGATAGAAGTCGAGTGGCGTTTGCGAATCAACACAACATTGAGGGGAATTTGAATTGATGGTACACATTGCTAAAAAGGCAGTAGAAGCGTTTGAAGAATTCACCAACGATAGGTTTTCCGATTGTGGTATTATCACGTATATGCGTAAGCCTTTGAGAGGGTGGCTATTGTTACGTTTTCGTTTTGCTTTATGGCGAATGAAAACTTTCCGATTACTCAGAACTGCGATAATGATGCTAAACGTGAAAGAAATATCACGAGATAGTATAGAAGTACGGCAGAGGGCGCACCCTGCGGGGTCACTCTGCCAGGACTTAAAAGTTTCTAAAAAGAAGCAATGGAAACTTGATAATAAAGAACCAGAATTTGCTTGGGACGGCGGAGACCGCAAATGTTTTATGATGGATTGTGAAACCTGTACTAAGAATGACTGCAAATTCAAAAGTTTAACGGAGGAGTCTTGATAAATGACTGAACTCCTTATGAAATTGTTTGATCTTCTTTTTGGTTGGATACCACGATTTACAATAATTGACCCAAATGAAGCAGGGATAAAACTTTCTTGCGGGAAGTATGTCGGCGACAAAGAACCGGGTTTGCATTGGTACTGGCCGGTTATTTCCGATGTGCGATCAGTTAATGTAACTACTCAAGAAATCAATCTCGATAACCAGTTAATTGATGGAGTCGGAGTAAGCGGTGTTATATGGTATGTTATATTCAACGTACATGACGCACTTTTGAATGTTCAAGATTATGATAAAGCATTGCCTGATGCAGCGATGGGAATTCTTTCAGCACACATTAATGAGCCGCTTTCTGAATTACGAGAATGCGTAATGCACGAACTTAATGAAAAAGCCGAAGAGTGGGGCATTAAAGTGACAGATGTTACCATCACTGATAGATCACCCTGCATTGGCGTGAAAGTAATGTAAAAATAACTTGAAAGGTTTATGATGAACGAAGTTTATCTTAGTAACAATGCTGGACATCGAGTACCTCCGGCTGATGCGCCAGATCCTATTGCCGCTAGTGGGCAAACGTTGACAAACGCTACTGCACTTGCCGCCGATTCAGCAACGGTGGTGGCTGGTGCTACATACGCATTTACATCAATGCTACTTGGTGGTTTTATTTTTGGCATCGCAGCGACTACTACTGCGGCCAATATCATTTGGGCTTGCCCCATTTATAAAACTATTATCATAGTCATCCCGACTGGCGTAACTACCTTACACTATGCTACTAATGTGATTAACGGAGTTGGCTACCTTCGGAGATTAACTGACTAATAATGATAACCATGAAGGATGATACGAAGAAGACGAAGTGCGATCTACTGAAGAATATTGAATTACTACGCGGTTTTCTTGATGAACAAAGACTGGCACTTTTGTATTTGAGATTCGATGTTGAGGCCACCAGACGAGAGAGAGATTTTTTACAAAAAAAACTTAATGAATTGCAAGGTGAATAGTGGGTAGACGGCCAGCAAATACTATTACAGCAAAAAAGAAAGTCCTTTGGAAGATTTTCAGCATCTATATTAGGATGCGGGATTGTTTAGAGACTACGGGCACTATTACACATGGATTGTGTTGTACTTGTAAAAGAGATTACCCCATCGGTAAATTACAAGCTGGGCATTTTATACCAGGTAGGATGGATAGCATATTATTTGATCCTGCCTGTGTTCATGCACAATGTTATCGTTGCAATGTTCAACGAAGTGGCGAGTGGGTGAAGTATTTCCGATTTATGGAAGAGAAATACGGGAGAGAACTTATATTTGTAATGATGCTGAAAAGTGAAACCAAATGTATGATTACGCCTGAATGGATTGAAACTACTGCCGCTTACTATCTTGAAAAGATTGAAGAAATGGAAACGGAAATTGTAAATGTTTAATGAAATGTGTGACGGTGCTTTTCTTGAAGAAGTAGAAGCTAAGTGGGAATTCGGCAAAGGTATAGATGCCAACACATTTCCACGTTTGTTAAAATTAGCTAAAGAAGCATACTTTGCTAAACAATATAATAAGCGTATGCTCAATGTTTTTGTAGCGGCTAATTCTGGTACGTCAACTTTTGCTAATCAAGGTCAGGCAATGGATGGTTATTCAGAACTTGCTAATTATAAAAATATATTGAAAGATGTGTTAGAACATGCCAAAAGATAAAGGCGGGCCAAAGCCGCCACCTAAACCCGATAAAAAAATTATCCCTAATCCGCCAAAAGCTCCGACAATCGGGGATAAACAACGTGCTGGCCGATTGCTTTCAGAGCATTTGCGTAAGATTGCACAAGAGGAAACAGAATTTGCAAGTCATCCAGACGGCGATAGGATGGTCACAAAGGCCGAAGCCCTGGCCCGATTGATGTTTAAACTTGCGCTTGGGTGGGAAGAAGATGATGTCAAGACCGGGAAGACAAAAATACACAATCCTTCAGCGGGCATGATAGCACTTATATGGGATCGTATAGAGGGCCGTTCCGTTCCTCTTGCTGGTGATGATAGACAGAAACGGACTTTGCCTAAGAAAGTATCTGAAGAAAGTAAAAGACGATTGAATGAATTAGCAACAGGAAGTAATGGGAGTTCTAACAGCGACATGCAGACCTAAACTAAAGCAACCTTTCCCGCTTGGTAATAGGTTTTGGAAAGACCCAAAGACAGGGTTAATAGTTCCTAAACACGTTGATGAAAATATCGTGTGGAAGGAAAGGCTGCTTCTACAGGCTGAGAACGACACGATCTTGCAGGCCGATTTACTTGCTGCTTGTGCAGAATCATTGCTTTATTTTACAAATACGTTTGTGTGGACATATCACCAATTTGATGTTGATCCGGTCACGGGACAACGTATTGAATCTGTTAGCCCACATGAACCGTTTATAACTTGGGAAATTCAGGATGAACTTTTTAATAAATTTGAATACCATCTTGCTCATGCATTAGACATACTGATTTCTAAATGCCGCGACATGGGAGCATCTTGGTGTTGCGTAATCTTTTTGCATTGGCTGTGGTTATTTCATAAGAAGGAGCCACAGCTATTGGAAATGTCACGTACTCGCGAGTATGTTGACCAAACTGGGAATGAGAAGGCATTATTTCAAAAACATGATAAGATTAACCAATGGCTTCCTGAGTGGATGCTTCCGCCCGATTGTTTACCTGGTGGCAAGCACCGTACAAAAATGCACATGCACAATGTACTTACTGGTGCTACGATAGATGGAGAATCAACCACAAAACATGCTGGTTCCGGTGACAGACGTTTAGTTGCGTTATTTGATGAATTCTCTAAAGTAGAATTTGGTAATGAAATGCGATCTGCTACAAGAGACGTGGCAATGTTACGCATCGTAAATTCCACACCGGCTGGTCCTGGTACTGAGTATAGTCGATGGAAACGGTCGGGGCAGATTAAAGTGTTTCACATGCCATTTTGGGAACACCCTGAAAAGGGATCAGGTCGGCATGTTGAAGAGAAGGAAGATGGTGACTGGGAAATTAGATCACCATGGTTTGATATTGAAAAATCTGTACGCGCCCCTAAGATGTTGGCCCAGGAAGTTTTAGCTCAGGATATTGAATCGGGTGAGATGTTCTTTACGCTTATTAACTTTGAAAAACATCGGGCCATGTTTGCCTGTGAGCCTTTGACCCGATTTACAATAGACTTGAAACCCAACATAGCTAATGAGAATGTAAGAGAGTATATTAAACGACGCGATTATAGTTGTGTTGATATTAGGCAGAATAAGAAAGGCCCGTTGCGAGTGTGGGCTCACCTTATGATGGGCAGACCAGACCAATCGAAGTCTTACCGACTTGGAATTGATGTTAGCAAAGGACAGGGAGCGTCTAACTCGGTTATTTCGATTAAATGTCGAGAGACGGGAGAGAAGATTGCTGAGTGGCGGGATGCCAATACTCCTGCGTATGAACTCTCGCGTGTTGCGGTAGCGATTGCTATATGGTGCGGCGGAAAATTGCCGCATAGATTACCGCTTATGAAGTGGGAAATGAATGGTCCAGGATGGGATTTTGGCCGTATGGTAGTATTGCAGTTTGAATATCCGCATTACTATAGAAAAAAAACTGTGGGACAGGTAGTTAATACAGATACAAAAAAGTATGGCTGGCATTCTGACCCCAATTCAAAAAATGAACTGCTTATGCAGTATGATAGAGTTATGGCTCACGGCGGGTTTATAAATCATTCTGATTGGGCTTTAGAAGAAGCCACGTATTACATTTATTATTCAGACGGATATATAGGACCAGCTTCATTAGTTGAAGAAAATTCAGCGGCGAGGAAAACTCATGGCGACTGTGTTATCGCCGATGCGTTGACACTTGAAGAAGGTAAAGTGACTGTTTTAACCACAAAACCCGCCGATATTAAACCGCCTCGTAATTCAATAGGCTACCGGATGCGGCAGAGATTGAAACAGCGAAAGCAGGCGGGTAAAAGATCGTGGCGTCATTCATATAATTTTGTTGGAAATTAAAAAAATGCCTATAGAAACCATAAGCCCACGTAAAATACAGGAAGTTGTAAAGTCTGGGTTTCGTCGCATGGAAATCTACAGACGTGCGAGAGCTATGTTCGTTAAAGCATATGTTGGTCAGTATTATACAAAAGAATACGGCATTACCGGAGAGCAACCAATTAACCTGCTCTTTTCCGCTATACGTTCTATCGTGCCTACGATTGTAAGTAAAAATCCTCGTAATAAAGTTGTCACGGATCATTTAGCATATAAGGAATATGCTGAGTTACAGTCATTAGCTTTGGACAAAATAGCTCAAAGAGTAAGGTTAAAAGAACTTCTGCGTTCGTGGGTAGTGTCAGCTATGTTTGGTCTCGGTATTGTAAAAACTGGAATATCGGCAGAAGGTAACTGCATACTGATAGATAACCAACTTATTGACCCCGGCGATATTTATGTTTCATTAGTTGATCTCGATGATTTCGTTATCGATCCACTTTGTAAAAGTATTGTTGAGTCTTCATTTCTCGGCAATGTTACCAGCGTTCCGCGTCAGCATTTATTGGATAATGATTTATATAACCATGATCTTGTGACTAAACTCCCATCCGCTACAGTTCTTCAAGGCGATATTAGGGCCACAGCAGAAATATCAAGGGAGCGCGGCGGTGTTTTTGAAATGAAAGATTTGCAGGATATTGTGAACGTAGTTGAGTTGTGGATTCCCGATGCTAATGCTTTAGTGACTATTCCCGATCCACGAGAGATTACCTTTAATGAATACTTGGGGATAACTGATTATTATGGCCCGAAGACTGGCCCGTATAGGTTCCTAAGTTTCACTCCTCCGGTCGAAAGTAACCCCATGCCAATTGCTCCGGTTAGTCAGTATTATGATTTGCATGTGGCAGCTAACAGAACCTTTGTTAAGATTCTTGACCAGGCAGAGAATCAGAAAGATATTTTGCTGTACCGGCCGTCACACGCCGATACTGCCCAGGACATTCTTGATGCCAGGAATAATGAGGCCGTTGCTTCAGACGATCCTAAATCGGCACAGACTGTATCGTTTGGCGGGCAGAACAAAGGCAATGAACAAATGCTGGCTCAGTTGCAGGTATGGTTTAATTATATGTCCGGCAACCCCGATCAAGCGGCGGGAATAAGTAGCGAAGCAGAGACGGCGACTCAAGCAAACATACTGCAATCTAACGCCGCTGTTTCTATTGAGGATGCGAGAGATTTGCTTTACGAAGGAACGGCGGGGATTAGCCACGATTGTGCGTGGTATCTTCATAATGACCCGTTCTTGGATATGGTACTTGCCCGCAGGAAACCGGGCAGAGAAACAGAACAAGTATCTTTGACTCCAGAACAGCGACTTGGCGACGTTGAAGATTTTGTTTATGAGATAGTTGCAAAGTCTATGTCACATATAGACCCCAATGTTATCGCCAAACGCACTATGGAGTTTATGACAAATGTTGTACCCGCTTTGGCTAATACCGCTATGATGCTGGTGCAATTAAAACAGCCATTTAATTTTCAACGTGCTTTAACTCTTGCTGCTGAAGAATCAGGTTTAAGCGAGTCCATGCAGGAAATTTTTGATGACCCTGAATTCCAACAGAAGTTAGAAATGTATTTGATGTTGCATTCTGGTGGCCAGGGAGAGGGTGGTAGTGCCGGTGCTGGTACGCCAGGTTCTACTCGTAAGGCCGGGCCACAAAGTTTTCAGGGAATGCAGCAGAATAATGGTTTTTCTATGAAACGTAACGTAGCCACTCCTGGGCAAGAGGCTAATGCTGCTGCTCAAAGTGGTGCTAATCAATCTAATCAGGGGGGTTATTAAAATGCCGATTCATCATTTTAGTTGTCCAGATTGTGACACAAAGCTCGATGATAGTACCTGTAAAGGCATACATAAATGCCCTAAATGTGGGTCAGATATGAATTGGGACTGCGGCAATGTAGGAATAGCAGAAGGCGATTACAGTCATACTTCTGCTTCTTTAGCCATTAACCCCTGCCAGGAAAAAGCCCATAGAAAGTTGTTCCCAGGCATTGATGTTTTGCCTGACGGGCAGATACGTTTTGATTCTGTCAAACAGCAAAGTGATTATTGTGACAAAACGGGGTTTGATAAAGCAACCCAAAAGATACGCAACAAAGGTGTAAAAATAGGATAGCCGATTACTCAACAGCTACGGGCGACAACGCCCCTAACCCTAATGAGAGGTAATAGAATGTCCAAGCAAAATGTTGAAGAGGAAGTAACTGATAAACTTGACGATGTCGATGATAGTCTCATTGACAAAGTTCAAGCCAGTCTTGATGCCATAAACGGCGAAGACACGAAAGAGGATGACACGGACGATCAGCAGACAGATAACGAAGATTCTACCCCTGAAAATCAGGCAGATGACGACGTTTCTACCTCTGATGACGAACCGGATAAGGACGAAGACACGGATGCGAATGACAAAGACACAGAGGAAGTGCAGTTGCCCGATGCGTATTATCGTGCAGCCATTCATCAGGGATGGAAACCCGATGAGATAAAGGAATTCTTCGAGGCTAACCCTAAATTGGCAATTAAAACACTGGCGAAAAATCACGAGTCTACCAATAAACTCAATTCTGAGTTTGCAAGGATGGGCAGGATTAAGCCGGAGAGTAAGGTTGCCGATCTTCCGACTGCTACTGAGGCCATTGCAGCTACAAGTGTTGACATGGACGCCATCAAAGAACAGTATGGGGACGACAGTGCGATTGTTAAAGCTATGACCGTCATGCAAGCAAGACTGGATAGTATTCCAGAACAACCAACTGGTCAACCAACTTATGATAATGTTTATGAAGGTGTCCGGCATGATGATCCTATGCGAGCAACAGTTGATAAATTTTTCACTGACCCTACCGTTAAGCCATATAAGGATTTTTATGGCGAAGGAGTGGATACTGCGAAGCTGACGCAAGAGCAACATAGTAATCGTTTTAAGATGTTGCAAATGGCTGAAGATATAGTCATAGGGTCACAGGCTCACGGTAGAGATATAACCGTTGAGGCCGCAATGGAAGCGGCACACTTATTGGTGAGTGAACCTGTAAGAGAAAAGGCTGTGCGAGCAGAGTTGAAAGCGACTGTCAAGAGACGTGCTAAAGGCGTCACTCTAAGACCCGCAAAGTCAAAAGCCGCGAAGACTGTAACGGATGGAAAGTTGTCACAAGAGCAAATGGTAGCAAAAGTTGCAGCAGGTTTAAGAAAAGTTTATAAATGAGAGGATAAATTATGTCTGTTGAATTAACCGATTTGGCTGATCTTATCGCAACCACGATTAACGATCTACCCAAACAAGAATTTGAAGTGGCGTGGGACAATCAGGACTATGAGTTCTGCCGGATTTATCAGCAAGAACGTATGGTATTTGATGGTGGTACACAGATTGAGCGTAAGGTTATGCTTGATAATACTGGTAATGCCAGGTATCGTCGGGCGTATGATACTGACACGCCCACAGTAGGCGATGTCATTCATACGATTAAGGTTCCGTGGACTTTAATCGGCACTAATTATTCCTGGGACGAGTTTGAGATTCTTCAGCAGAAGAATTCTGCTAAGGGCTTTATCAGATTGATGACGGTTAAGCGTGTTGATGGTCTGTGGGCTTACGCAAATCTCGTTGAAGACCGGGCATGGAAAACGCCGACAAGTGCATCGGATACTTTGTTCCCGTATGGTGTACCTTATTACCTGAAGTTCACCAACGCTGCCGGTTCAATAAATACTTCTTCCGGTTTTGTTGGTGCTACTATCACGTATCAGGATGCTTCGACTGGAACAAACTGTGCTGGTATTGATTCTGCCGTTGAAACAAAGTGGCGTAACTACGCTGCACTTTATACAGCGGTTGATAATGCTATGCTACGTGCTTTCCGACTGGCATTTATGTATACCAGATTCAAAGCACCGCTGTTTGTTAAAGACCCGTCTGATAAAAGGGTTGCTGCCAAGAGAGTGTATACTGATTTTGATACAGTTTCTCGGCTAATGGACTTTGCCGATCAGAAGGATGACTTCCATCGTGGGAAAGATATTATGAGTAATCTCAAGATGGACGAAACTGGTTTGGTTTATATTAACCGTCTGCCAGTTGTGCCGATTCCGCAACTGAATGGTGCAAGCAATACACCACTGTACACTGTTGACTTTGCAAAGTTTATTCCTTACGTCCATGATGGTTACTGGATGGAGGAAAAGAAGCCGATGACAGATCGTGGTCAGCATACGTCGTATACTGTCTTCCTGGATGGGGCACATAATAACCTGTGTCTTAATCTGCGGACGGCTGGCTTTGTTATGCACAAGGCTTCGTAATCGGTCTAAGTAAAGAATTTTAATTTGGAGAAAGTATTATGAGTGAAGGTAAAGCAAAAGTTCTTCACCTGCATAGGGCAGGTTTAGTGGGGCATGAAAACGCACCGGATTGGGGGTTTCTCTATAATACATCTACAATTATAGACCCCAACTGGGATGTAGGTGATAGAGTAGTGCTTCCTGATGGTCGGGTATTTCGATATGCCTTAGCAACTAATGCCGTATCATCTTGTAAATTTGGTGTTAAGTTTTACGGCCAAATTGGTGACGGCATTGCTGTTTCAATGGCTATTAATCATGCGATTGGAGTTAAAGATATAGTGTTGACTGCGGCTGGCGTCACTAAAGACGAATTTCGTGGCGGCTATATGTTAATTCATTCAAGTACACACCAACAGTTTAGGGGCGTTATCGGCAATTCCGCGACAGCCAATGGGCTTGTTACGTTTACCCTTGATGCGAAAACAACTGTGGCTCTTACTACCGAGTATTGTGAGATTCTTCAAAGCCCTTACGCCAATGTTAAGTTGACTGCCGGGCCGTCTGGTGGTTTGACAGGCAATGACTACTCTTCAGTAGCTGGAATCCCTAATGTTATTACTGCTGCTGCTAACCAGTATGTATGGCTTCAAACGTGGGGTCCAATTTGGATTAACCCGCATGGGTCAAGTTTGCAGGATGCTGGTATAACTGGCGGCGAAAGAAAACTGGTCTTTGATGTTGAAGGTTCAGTTTGCGTCGAACCTGATGCTCCTCACGGTCCTGGAGCAGACGGCGACGATCATCAAGTTGCGGGGTTCATTATCGACAGAAGTGGGTCCAGTTCTTCTGGTCCTCCGTTGGTTATGCTTACAATTAGCCAGTAAAAAGTAATTGAACTTAGGTCCGGCCCTACTCCTCCTCAACAGGGCGAGTGGGTCGGGCCAATTATTAACATTATTCTGGAGTTTGCAATGTTTGAGTTCTTAAAGAAAGCCAAAGAAAGTCAACCGGATGAATCAATCGAAGAAAATAAAGTACCTGAAGAAACCGAGGAAGTTGAAGAAACTATCATGGAAGGGCGAGAAAGACTCCGTGAAATGAAACGAAGGCAAGAATGGGATGATGCACACAAGAAAAATTAACCTATAACTTTAATCTTGTTGGGGAAACAAATTATGAAAGTAGAAACAAAGAAGAAGTTCCGGTTGGACTTGAGTGAGTATGTGGTCGAGGTGCAAGAGGTTGTCAGGGACGAAAATGGTAAGGCAGACGTAAGAGATGGTCAGCCTATGATGGAATTAAAAACTATAGATTACCCGATCCGAGAGAATTTATCTGACTTCTTACGAACCGCAGGCATATACAAATCGGCTGAAGAAATAGCTGAGGCCGTTGGACTTGCCAGGCAGATCAGAGAGACAGATAAGGATTGTCTGATCCTGGATGAAAAAGAAGTGGCAGTTTTACGGACCGTATTTGACACGCTGATCGAGCGTACAGCCGATGGCAGAGCAAATCTTGGCGGTATCATACACGAAGAAATGATTTGCCGTGTGGTTAATATGAAAGTAATCGAGGAATAGATAATGGCAGAACCAACAAGTGCTTTAGGATTTTATGATTTACTTTTACGCATAGCAGAAAAAGCTGGCATGGCTTACTACAGCAGTGACGGTCAGGGTAAAGCTATTGCACCTGTTGATGCTTATAATCTTGACAAATGTAAACGCATAATCAACGATGGTTTCCGATTATTCGTTGCAAGTCCTCCCGCACAAGGGTGGCTTTGGCAGGAACGGATGGCAGAAATACTATTGGCAGTTACTGTTAATGGAACAGCAACCAGTGGTAGTTCGACCACCCTTATTGATACCACGAATCGAGATGAAGATAATGATTATTTCAATGACTGGCTGCTAACTATAACTGCCGGAACTGGTGTTGGGGAATCGGCAGTCATAACTGACTTTGTTAGCAGTACAAGCGTGTTGACTTTTTCAGGTGGTTTATCAGGTGGGTCAACTCCCGATACTACGTCAGTTTATCAGGTAGAAAAAGTTAATTTACTCCCAGAAGATTTTAACGGGGAAGTAGACGGGGCTGTAACTTATGCCGCCAGCACTAATCACGGTACTGAATTAGAGATAGTTGATGAATCTTTAATTCGGGCGATAAGGGCCGATTACATTTCTTCAGGGTATCCGACAAAGGTGGCTATTTTGCCGTATCGTCCTGTGGCTGGAACACTTGGAACAAGAAGGTGGCAGCTAATAACCGACTACGCTACGGTGCAGTCTGACGTATTAAATGTTCCGTATACCTCACACTTCAATGAAATGGATTGCGAAACAGGTACGGCAGACAGCGGTGGGGCTACTACGTTAGTTGATGGCGACAGGGCAGAGGCTGATGACTACTTTAATGGGTGGCTGCTTACAGTTATTGCAGGCACTGGCTTGGGCCAGACGGCCACGATTACCGATTACACGGGATCATCTGGAACATTTACTTTCACTGCTTTATCGGGAGCATCATCGCCCGACAGCACTACAGTTTACTATGTCGAACCAGCATCTAATCTCCATCCTGCCGGTGTTAAGTTTGACAACTGCATACTTCAAGCCTGTTACGCTGAAGCTGAAAAACAGGTTGAAGAAATCAATGAAGGCGCTGTAGAATTATATTACAAAGTCAGTTTACCATTTGCTCATAAGATGGATAGCCGATCTCGTCCGCGTAAGTTACGTAGTAAACGGGCGATAGTACGTGAGAGAACTTGGCGTAATGTTACAAAAGAAGAATCATAATTTGTAATTATGATGATTAACAAAATTCAAAATTTAAGA
>SDBU01000972.1_pt1 | contig 41905 bp, 67 predicted proteins | sample 2277071 | NCBI WGS metagenome assembly SDBU01 (sample SAMN10397929, study PRJNA504765) | marine sediment metagenome | isolation source: marine sediment core GS08_GC12, 126 cmbsf | place: Arctic Ocean: Gakkel Ridge, Loki's castle | collected 2008 | reverse complement strand
TGCAAAAACTATTATTTCATCTGTGTCATTTTGTGCTTTAGCTCCAGTTCTTCTTAAAGTTACAGCAATCAAATCATCAGGTTCTATGACATCATCAACATCAATATTATAATCTATAATAAGCCAGTCCTGATAAGAGTTGTATTGTATATCACTATAAACAGCCCTTTCCTTAGTTATTGTGTTGGCTGTTGCTGGCACTACATCTTCATTAGGTGAAAAATGTTCCCATAATAATTCCCAATTATAGGCTAAACCATCTTGATTAGCTGTCGTCAGTGCTGAGTCTATATGTAATAGAATATCGCTTATTCCATCCCACCTGCTAGGAACACATACAATGTAATGTAATTCTTCATTGTCCTCATTCCATATAGGTAAGCTATAACCATTAAACCCACCTACAGCAATATCAGTTGGTACACCAGCTTGACCTCTTATAAGGGTTTCATCAAGGTCAGGGCGAAGTTCAATATATACCTTGCCTTCTTCAGTTATAAAAAAGCATATTTCTTCACTGTAAGTATAGCCAGCACTGAGAGCATAAGCTCGGAAGCAATAAGTAGTTAGTTCAGTTAATCCTGTTATAGTATGTGTAAAAGTGCCTACACCAGTTCCACTTGTGCTTGACCAGTAAGAAGCGTAGTCTGTGGCATCAGGGGCTACATCGCCAGGATTTGCGTGTGTTACAGTATCCCAAACAAAACCGTATTCGCTGCAATCATCGCCATCTGGGAAGCCTGTATCTGTTATACTGCCAATAAGTGTAGCACTTGTGCCATCAATAGTAGGATTAGTTGGAACGCCCATTGTAGGATTTACAAGTGTTACTAGTGAGCCTACAGAGTAGAATGTAGCTGGACTACTTATTGTATTATGAAAGGTTAAGTGCCAAGATGGTGTAAGAGCTACATTACCTGAGATACTAAGAAATTCTATCTTGCCGTCAAAAGGAAACGAAGTTAAATCATCGTGTATACCAATCTTAGCTGCCCTGGCACAAGTAAGGGGGTTAATATGGGTGCCTGCTACATTAGTAACATCCAATCCATTGACATATAGTCTAATACTTGCTCCACTACGGCTTATGCCCATCGTATAACAGTTGTTAATCAATATATCGCCAGCTGATGTAGCTGAAAGCTGTCTTGCTGCGCCCTGATTGGTATAGAATTCAATACTACCTGTGGGACGTATAAAGGAATAGTAACCATCTGCAAAAGCCACGCCACGTACAAAGAGAAACGGGGTTCCGGATAAATCATCAGCCCGTATTCTCATAACTATAGAGAAGTCCCCAGAGGTAAAGTCAAGTTGAGTCTCAGTATTAGATATCGTAATATAATCAGGATTGCCAGCATCAAAATCCTGAGCATAAGTTGTTTCATCACCTGCTATTTCTGCTGGCTGATTAGCTGCCTTCTTATCACCATCGGCATCATAACTTGTGCTATCAGCTATATGAGCATTATCAGGGTCATCGCCCATAGTCTGAACCATCATATAATCAGTGTTCCAAGTATCCGTGCTATTAGTTTCAGTAGCTCCAGCATTACCATAATATAAGTAAAATACATCATCTACAGTAGTAGATAAAGCTGGAGCTTTGAACCATAACTCCATTGTTTCACCAACAGTATCAATATCAACTAATTCTCTTTTTAGCTTGGTGGTCTTATCATCATCAGTTATTACAATATCTTCACCATCAGCTTGAACTTCTGCCCAAAATGTAGCAGACAAATCGTGGTCGTCAATATAAACAGGGAAGTATTCTAAAGTTGTAGTTTCTGAACTTGAGTATGTAATTAAGGCATCTGTTAAACTGAGATTGGTAGTAGTTATCCACTCTGCACTTCTGTCTGTGTTGGAAATACGGACTTCATCAAGAAGACCATTAAACCGATTACTTAAGCCACCCCAGCCAGACCCAATTGCTGAAACCCTAGCTAGAATATCAATGTCATAAAGTGTTTCTGCTGCCGTATCTACAGAACCACCATCTATATATAGCGTTGACAGGCTCCCGTCATTCACCAAAACTACATGATGCCGACCATCATCATTGACTACTCCAGACTCTACATAGTTGGCACTGCTACCATCAGCAATCGCGGCAATTTTCCCTACTGTTTTCCAACCTACTATCATTACGTAGCCACCCTCTACATCAACCAAAACTCCCGCGACAGCCATTGCCGTCTTGAAGCACACCTCCATCGTCAAGTCAGTTGGAGCAGCCATGAAGTTTTGTGCTAGACCAATGTAATCGTTCGCACCGTCGAAGTCCTGTGCATCTCCAACTAATCCAACAGCTTCAATAGGTTCATTAGCCCCTATTTTTGTGCCGTCATTACTATTATCAGTAGAGTCGTAGATATGGGCATTGTCAACACCATCCGCCATATGATAGACAGCTACAAAATTGGCATCCCAGACATTCTCAGCAACAGCAGAATTAGTTACTCCAACATAAGCAACATTATCAGCAACGTCATTGTCGTAATACAGATATAAGTCAGTATCAACAGTTGCAGATATACTACTAACTTTAACGTGTAACTCTGCATATTCAGCAACAGAATCCCAAGAAACTACTTCAACATAGCATTCAGTCTCTCTATCGCCTTCTGCAACAGCTAACTTTAGATAATTATTACCTAGCTCATCAAATATTTCAGTTACATCTACACTGCCAATTCCTGCACTGCTATCTAGTATTATTGCAACTGGAAAATCTGATAAAGCTCCATCTACCTGGTCTGAGTCTATAACGAGTGGAATATACTGGTCGTAGGCAAGAAAGCCAACCTCAGTATGGTCAATAGTAATAGTCTCACGATAAGTCCAACTACTATCATACCAAGGGTCAAGTAAATACAGATGCCCACTGGCAATAGCTTCTGTTATATTTTCACTACTAGGTTTAACTCCCCAGATATACTTGCCACTTATTTGCTTACCATCATTAAAAGGCACTTCAACCCAACACCTTACTTTATAGGTAACATTAGCTTGAATCGAGACATCTATCTTTGTAAAGTGCCAATCATTACAGCCCTGATATGGATAATATACTCTACTAAAATTGCTGACAGAAAACTCTACCCAGTCATCATAATATTCTGTATAATATTCCTGTTCCTGTGTAGTATAATTATAGGTAACAGTGCCGGCATCACCCTCTAAGATATAACTATTAAACGCCACTATTAAAGTCTGGACTTCACTTTCTTCTTCTGGCATACCAAACTCAAATATGCCAGTAATACTATACAGATGCAGATTATTTCTATTACCAATATCAGGCTCACCTTCAAGTCCTACCCAAAGCAACTTAGTAAAATCAACAATACCAGTAATAGCCAATGTATTTTCAGCGTCAACATCAACCATTCTGTATTCTTGGTGGGCGACATCTTCTTGCCAAATCTGTGGCTGGCTAGGAATAATACCACCTAATATATCAAAGCCCCAAACAGCATCAATCTCACCTTCATAGACCTTGCTCATTAGCTCAAACTCTACCCAGCCAGACGACGTAATTGTATGTGGCGTAGCAGCTATGTAAACATTACTGTCATCAATGTAAACAGTATCACCATCTATAGTCCAGTCCTGTTGTATTTCAGCACTCACTGCCTGTGGAAGTATAAATGTAGCAAGTAATAAAACAGAACAAGCTATCTGGGCAAATCTCTTAACCTTCATATCCAACTTTCCTAACCTCTGCCCTTTGCATTAAATTAGCTATTGTCGCCTTAACTTTGTCTACTGGCAACCTGGTATCATTAGCCAGTTCCTTAATTGAAGTAGCACCACTATCATTAAGTGCCATCATTATCTGTGCTCTAGCACCACTAAAAGCATCACTTTCAGCAGCTTCCTTGCCCTTAGATGTTAGTTGCACAATATCATCAGCCGTCAACCTAAACTGTCTTTTGTTGCTCATAAAAGGAATGTTTATGTCCATTGTTTATACCTCCAAAATTTATGCCTTAAACTTTACTCTAGGCACTATTTCTCCTTTTTCATAAGAATTGAATAAATCATATAGGCATTTGCCACCTAGCCTATCTCTAGGTGTTGCTGCATCTACATAAAGTGTAATTGGTCTACTAGCAGTTTCAATTATGCTTCTATTTGCAAATTGCCTTCTCTTATATATTGTATAAACGTGCATACCTTTTTGGGTAGTCTGACTACTTCTAATTTCGTGTGTAACTCTTCTCAAACAAGCCTTAACATCAAGCTCATCAATGTCAGGTGTTGTACCTATTATAAGCAAGTTATGGTGCCGATAGCGTTTTAGCAATGGCTGAAGTGCCTTATTTATAGGATTGTGTGGTTCTCTATTTCTAAAATATCGCCAGAACTCAGTTAGCCCTATAGCAGCGTTATGAAAAAGGTCATCATTATTCTCTAGCCAATGGTTTATAATTTGGTTAATTATTTCCTTCTTTTGTGAAAAACGTGCAAAGTCATGCTTGAGGTCACTTTTACCTGACCTATACCTGTCGCTCAAACCCTTAAATTCATCCATCAATATTTCTTCATCAAATGGTATATATTCTCCAAATAGTAATCTGGGCTTGCGATCAAGTAAAACTCTAAAGTCCTTAAAAAGTGTCTTTAGTTTATATAGTAAAAAGAACATAAAAGTATCCTTGCCAGCTCCAGGCTCGCCAGTAATCACCATCACACCACGTTTTAACTGAGTATAAAACTCAACCTCCGCTAGTTCTTCTTTAGTTAAATCGCTATTGATAGCTGGAGCTTCTTCTTCCTCATCACTAAAGTCATAAAGTTCTTCAAGCTCCTCAAGTTTTTTAGCCTGAAGCCTTTTAAGCTTTTTATTGCCAATTTTACTTTTTAAGTCCATTGTGCTTTCCATCTTACTATTCACTTATCCATTGTCAAGATACATTTTCTTTTCTTGTTCCTGTTCAGCAGTTGTTTCAATTCTTGCTAGTGCCAATTTCATTAAGCCGGCTAACAAAGCACCACCTTTTGAGCGGTTATACTGAAACATCGTATTCATATAGTATTCCATTGGCGTAAGTCCATTATAAGCATTTTCTTTGCCCATTTGCTGTATTGTCTTGGACTGAGCATAAAAATTAACGCCGCCAGTAGGAATTATTGTAAGTTGTGGCAATTTATCATCGGGTGTGTTTATCGCCATTGCTACAGGGTCAGTAGTTTCAACTTTTTCTGTTTTAACCTCTTTCACTTACCACCCCCAAGCACTTGCTATATTACTAATAGTCTGGCTGTTTGTAAATGACAGGTAAGCCACTGCCAACACACCTATTATTATAACTCCCAGCATAATATAGACTACAGTTTTATTTATCCCTTTACCAAAACCTTTCAGCTCCTTAATTGCATCAGCAGCATCACTTGAAGTTGCCATTACAGCCCTTGAGTATGCCTCACCGTGAACTGTGCCTACCTCATAATCAGTCATAAGCATCTTTTCATTGCTATAAAAGTTTATGCCCATTGGGTTGCCTTCTGGCGATGTCATAGTTTGTATTTTTACCTGAAATGGTCTAGGTAAGCCTTCAGGATAATAGGTTGTGGCAATATTGCCCACTAACTGCTTAGTTTCAGGATTTACAACTTTACTTTTGGGGATATATGCTCTTTTACGTTTGTTAAGTTCAGTTGTTGAGCCTTCTAGTTTTAAGAGGTATGTTCTTTCTTCACCATTAGCTTGTACTGTCCTAACAAGCATTTTGCCTTTGGTTTTACTAACATAGTATTGCTTAATTATCAGTGGCATAGCCATTAGTGCTACCATTAAGCCACCGATAATATAGGTGATTATTTGTGTGTCCATTTAATTTAACTCCATAATAATTTATTCTCCTTGAGTGCTGAACGCACCTTTGCTTTTACTTGCTTATTTCCTACTTCCTGGTTTTTCTTCTTGTTGATTTCTTCTTCTTCTTTTTGCCTCTGCCGAGGAAATCAGAAACGGCTGAAACATAACCCTTAACACTACTCAATATTTCCCTGTTTACTTCTTTTCTAGCTTTCCTACGAGCAAGTTCAGCCTTATTAAACTCGGCTTTAGCCTTAGAAAGTTGGGTTCGTAGTTTTGCTCTTTCTATTGCAATTGCAGCTCTTGCCTTCTCACGTTCAAGCCTAGCCCATTCTCTTTCTCGTTCAGCTCTATCCTTTTTCCGCCTTGCAATTATTTTTAATGCTTGTCTTGTTTCTCTATCAGCCATTGTTGTCATTACTCTCACCTCCTTTCTTTTATAGTGCTAGTTCGCTTGATTTTCTCTTTAGTTTTCTTTCTTTTATAGTTGCTCTATTTGATAATGTTTTAGCTTGAGCTACCTCCCTTTTTAAGTTTGTGCGTTTTATTTCTACTCCTGTTCTTTCTCTTTCTATATCTAGCTTATACCTTTCACGTTCAATGGTTCTGTCCAGATGCTCATTGTACTTTTGCCTTATTGAGTTTATTATGTTGCCTATCATTATGTATTTCTCCTCGTACCTTCTCTTAATACTAAACTATTGACTCCTCTGTTTTTACATTCTTCTTATTAAATACCTAAAGGCTCTACCTTTGACACAAGCATTAGCTATTCTTTTAGCTTTACTCAATGTATTAGCTTCTCCCCTATGTCCTAAATCATTACTGTCCTGTGCTAAGGATACCTTAAACCGTTGCCCTTCCCAAGATTTAGGTTTTTTACCTATATCCCAAACATAAGCTCTATATGAGCCATTCCTAACACCATATACAGCACCTTTATATCTTGGTTTGAATGGTATTAAATTGTCCTTTATCATTTCTCTTCTAGCCATTACTACTTATCTCCTTCCTTAATACTAAACCATTGACCCCTTCATAATTTTGGCCGTACGTCTATTGTAGTGCGTCATTATTTCTAGGATGCTTTGCTCTTCTAAGAGCTTGATCAATATCCCCTGTTTGCTCCCAAACTCGCCTTTTAATTACTTGTGTGGCACGATTTCTATCTTTAGTATTTAATGGTATAGTCTCAAAAGCAACTGGTATGTTCTTATACCCAAACTGTGTAGCCTCTTGCTCTAATGGATACCAACCATCAATCAGCAATCTGCCTTGATATATGGCATAGTTCCAATAATAACTATGTCTGCCATTACTACCTTCTGTAAAAATAGTTTCCATTACTTTACTTTTATCCTATTCTAAACATTCCAGTTCCACAAATTGGGCAAGTACCTTTAGTGGCTGGTCTATTATTCCTCAAGGTAACTTTAGTAGGATTAGCCATTTCCCTTTTAGTCTTACATTTCACACAATATGCTTGCATAGCCATCATCTCCTTTATGGTAAAACTATTATTCTAGTGGCTTTACGCTTTGTTGCTTGTTTTTGAGCAGCAACTAAAGCCTTTCCAAAATTACCAGTAAACCAGAATTGTCCACTGTCTGGTGAAAAGTAAAATCCCCATCTTCCCCATCCTCTGGGATTTTTTACATAAGAATTGAAATACTTGCTTCTATCTACTGATGCTGGCATTGCTTCCTCCTTTATTTGTTATTTATCTAGCTGTGCTTACTCCCTTACTACTTATTTGCTCAATATCTCTCTTAAACCTAATCTTAGGTTTACCTCTACCAGCCTTCTCAGTCTCGACTATGACATCCATAATGCCCAAGTCAATTTTTACCTTTGCTGGTAGCTTACCATCCTTTAGCTTCCTTATTGACTCATAGGCTGACCTTGCACCTACTTTATAAGGTATGCCAGGTATAGGCTTGCGTGTAAAGGTTACATTGTTCTGCTTATAAGGCTTAAATATCATTATATACATAAAGCCCTGCTTCCAGCCTACAGCACTGGCAAACTCTTCTTCCGTCATTTTCTTTTCAGTGCCATCAGGTAATGTGATTATAGGAGGAATCCAAACCTTAGGTGGAGGCTTAATTTTAGGAGGTGGTTTAACTATAGGTATTTGCTTTACTATCGCATCAACTATCTCACTAACCTTAGCCTTAACAACAGTTTTTACAGCAGGCTCAGTAATTTGCTTAACCAAAGTATCAACAGTTTCAACAACAGCTTGCTTAACTTGTGTTGCAGTAGCTTCTTCAGCCATTGCTTTTGTAGCAGCCTCAGTAGCTGTTGAAGTTATTGTCTTAGTTATAGCTTGTGCTTTTGTTGCAGTTTCAGCAGCAGCTTCAGCCATAGCCTTTGTAGCTGTTGCAACTTCTGACATAGCTAATGTTTGAGCCTTTGCAATGCTATTTGTTTTAGTAGCTACTGATGCCCTAACATCTATAGCTTGTCTTATAGCTTGAGCAATAGCGGGACTAACAGCAGCTAGTATCTGTGTTTGTGCTTTGGCATTGGCATTAGCAATAGTATTAGTTACAGCTAAGGCATTAGTGGCTATAGCAACAGTAACTAAGTTTTCTTGCAATAATTGGGCTATAGCTTTGTTAGGAGTTATAACTTTTAATTGGACTATGATAGCTTCTGCCTTAGCCAGTAATTGTTTAGTTACCATTTCCAGAGCTACTTTCTGCTCAGATGCTGTTAGCATACCTAACTTTGCCTTTTGAAGCAGTGGGCTATCTTTGCCTTTTACAATAGACTCTACTGCTTCATTTATTTTACCTTGTCTAATCTTAGCTAATTCTACTTTAGAAACAGGAGCAGTTACCTTGAGTTTAATAGGTTTTGGTGATATTTTTATTTTTGCCTTAACTATTTCTGCTACTTTTGGCAGTTTAGATTTTACTATTGCTTTTTCAATTGTTTCAAAGGCAGCTTTAATTCTTTGCTGTTTTGCTATTTCGTATGCAGAGCTTAGTTTTATCTCTGAAATCTTGAATCCAAGTGGTGTTAATTTTGGATTAATAACTCTGGCTTGTATAAATCTGGTAAACTCAGCTTCAGTCATTCCAACTTCTGCTGCTCCTTTTGTAATTACACCTCTTCTTACCCAAGTTTCGGCTGCTTCTTTAACTTTTGGTGCTAGCCTAAGTTCACCTACTTCAGACTTCGCTATGGTCTTTATTTGCTTAGTGATTTTATCAAGTATGCTAACTGACTCTTTAGGCAAAGTTACTTTTTGCTTGGCTAAGGCAGAGGCATTTTTATTAAAGAACTTTGCCTGCTCCTGTAGTATTTTACCTTCAATTGGATTAGTTTTTGCTAGTTCAGCACTTACTTTTTCCAGTTTAGCGGATATAGCTTTTATTTGTGTTGCATTGCCAGCCTTAACAGCCTTACTTAATTGGCTAATATACTTAGCTGTGTCTGGTAAAGTACCTTTAACTTTAGTAGCTAGTGACCTTAGCCCACTAACAATTGTTCTACCATACAAAGCACCTACAATAGCTATATTAAGAGCTACAGATATAGCCCTTCCGGTTGGCGTCATATTTTTCCATTCTACTGCCGTAACTGCTGAAAAAGTAGCTACTGCCCCTAGCTGTATTGTTTTGCCAGCTATTAGAGCCGTTTTGCCTACTACACCTGCTGCTTTACCGATAACACCTAATACTGGTGCAGCTACTATTAGTGCTACTGAAGCTGCTCCTATTGCCCAATCTGTAGCTGTAATATCTGCCAAAGTTACATCAGCTTTTAAGGCTTGAGCTGGAGGAAATACCCAAGAGATTATGTCTATTTGTTGCTCTCTGCTAATTTTACTAGCTAGTTTGCTAAGAGCATCTTTTTGTTCTTTTGGCAAGGACTTTGCATACAGTAATAAGGAAAATTCAAGTGATGGTTTAGTCTTAACTCCAGGAATACCAGAAGTTTCCATAACTTTATACTTAGATATTTTACTAACTGTTAAAGCTATATTCCAGTAGTCTTGCTCTGTTAATTTATCATAGTCAATATCGGCAAGGTCAATTACCTTAGCATTTTTGGCACTAGTTGGAGGCAGACTATATTGAACTTCACCTTTATTATCCACGCCAGCGAACATAGCATCTTCTGGCAAAAGCCCAAGTTGCTTATTAATGGTAAAAGCTCTTTCTGGTGTTTCCTTATTGGCTTTTTCTAGCCAAGTGTTAAAGCTTTCTATGCTGTGTCTATTAATCCAGTTTTGAGTAGTTTGAGGCAATGAAGTGATATAGTTTTGTAGCTCTTGGTCTTTTGTCTCATTAAATTGGACTGTGCCTACAGCTTTAAGTAGTTTTTGGTCATTAACTGACAAGCTATTATAGCTGTCTTTAGTAACTAGCTCACCAGTATTAAGCTCAATAGTAGTAGCAACTATTCTGGCTGCTTCTTTTTTCTGTTCAGCCATAGTTTTTTCTACATACTTGTTATAGTCAACAATGCCCAATTCTTTGAGCTTTACCTGTTCATCTTTGGTCATAGCATAAAAGGCATCACGCTTTATTAGTTCTTTACTGGGCAATTCTTTATAATAGTGCTTGGTATATTTATCAACACCGAGCTTATTTATGTAGTCTTTTTCTTCCTTGTTTAAGTCATTGTAAAACTGCTTGTCAACATACTCACCTATATCAAGCTGTATATTCTTTTTCTTAAAGTCGGCTACATCTCTATTAATTCGTCTAGTCCATTCTGTAAGTCCTAACTGATTTAGTCCTACTCTATCGCCAGTATCAAGTGAGTCATACCATTTTTTATCTACTACTTCACCTGATGGCAATGTAACAATACTAGCTTCATAAGTTTTAACTTGTTTATCAGCCCACTTGTTAAAACCTTCTATACCTCTATTTGATAATTCTGTTTGCAGCGTTGGCTCTAATGCTTGATATTCTGTCTTATTAATCCACTCACCACTCTTTAATTCGACCTTATCCTTTTCCCATTGCCTTTTTAAGTGCTTATTAAATGTATTAAGACTAAATTTTGTAATATACCTTTGGTCGTCTTTAGATAAACTATTATAATATTCACGACTGATATACTCATCTTTTTTGCCAGTCTGTATATACTTTTTGTCAAACTCTTCTTGTCTTGCTTTATTGATAGCTTCTACTCTAGTAACTTCAGCCTTATATTCTGTAACTGCTGCCTGTTCTTGCTTACCAATATCAACAAGTGCTTCTTTAGTAATAGTAGCTACTTCTTCTAAAGCCTCTTCTTTGGCTTCCTTTAACTGTTCCTTGCCTTTGATAGTTTTCTGTATTGCCTCTTTGCGAGCCTTTTCAACTTCTTTAGCAACACCAACTCTAGGCTTGGCTATTACAATTCCAGGTATTTCTTTAGCCCTTTTAGCCCTTGCTTCTTGTATCCTTATTGCCTCTAAAGTTTCTTGGCTTTGCTTTTCTATCCTACTAGCTACATCAGTTTGCTCACGGCGTAGTCTTTCAGCCTCAGTTTCAATAGCTTGGGACTGTTTAGCTTTCCAAGTTCTTACCTCAGTTTTAGCTTGCTGTGCTTGCTGTTGCATTTGTTTAATTGGGTCAGCCATTTTATTTATCCTTATCTGCAATGATGACACTTACTGCAATTTAATACTTGAGATTCAGGTATACCAGCTTCTTTTGCTATCTGTTTTAATCTGTAATCAGGATCAGTTAGCTGTTCTTTAGTAAGCTCACTGATATTTCTAAACTTTGGTTCTATATCAACTTTATTCTTTATTTTTTCTACTGTTCCTAATACCATTATTCACCACCTTTTGTTTTTACTAAACTTTTCTTTAGCACATTTAGGATATCATACTGTACCACCAAAGTATGTCATTTTACCACTTACTTTCTTTCCACATTTAGGGCAGATATACATTCCTCTTGGCATTATTCTTCACCTCCTTTTCTGCGAAATGACATAAATAATCCCAAAATACATAGGGCAATGAAGGCAAAGGGCCATAATCTAAACACAGTGTCTTGCAGTGTAGTCAAGGATAAATTATCATCAACATAGTCCTGAAGTGTACTAATTAATTGCAAAATTGCCGGTATAAAAAGTATAAAAATAGCGGCTTTTATGAACTTCATTATTTAGCCTTATTTTCCTTTGCTGTCATAACAGCTATTACAACAAGTATATCATAAAAGAAGTAATATATTTTAAATAACAATCCTTTCATTTTACTTTTCACGCTTATAGTAGCTTACAGCCCAACCATAATCTGGAATACGCTTACTTGGAACAATAGCAATATATCCTTTTGCCCTCATTACCTTTGCCCAATCTTGGGCTTTCTTCTTTGTACTAAATATTATCGTAGGCATTACTTTTTACCACCTTTATTAGTTGCTTCCAACTCCTCTTATTGCTAATACTATTGATACCACAAAAGCTACACTTAATGGATATAGCACTATCCACTTTATTATAGAATATCCACCAGTAAGAAAGGCATAATTCCACCATAGCATATTCCAGAAGGCTTGTATCCAATTAAAGGTTGTAGTTACTATTGTCCAGACAAAGGTTATTGGGTTCATATCGGTAAAGGATGGTGGCGACATAAGAGATTCAAACACACCCACTGTATCACTACCTCCACTTAAAAACTGCATTTCAAGTATACCAGATAGCAAGCTGCCACCAATAAACACTATCCATAAACCTATTATCCACTTATTAGCCACTACATACTTCTCCTAGATATTCCAACACCTATCACAACAATTATAATTAAAAACAGCATATACATAGGCACTAATTGAACAGCAGACATAAGCCCTATAGAAATTACCATAACAACTCCGGCAGGCACTAATTGTTGATGTCCAATTTGATAAGTGCCATAAGAGGCTAATACACAAAATACTATAGCCGACAAATACCAAGCTGTGCTACGTGGCATATCAATAGCATCGGCACTATCATTTATGGTAGTAAAAAGAGGTTCAAAATTAGACATAGTAGTATAGTCAGTATCTAAAAACCAGTTAGACGGCATAATTGGTGTATCTACATCAACACCTGTAATAGAACCTGCTAATGTAGTAGTTAGCAAATCAACACCTGCACTATAAGCTTCATCGGATTCTCCCCAAGCTGTATAATAGATTGTAGTACCAGGCTCCAAATTTGCGTGTATTGTGCTTGAGCCTGTGCCTAAATATAATTGAGTGCCTTCAGCCTCATCAGCAGGATAGGTTTCAAAGCTATACCTTACAAGAGTTTGTGAAGCACCAGTACCCTTAACCCAAGATAAACTAACACTTGTAGCTTTAGGCAGAGCTTTAAAATTAGTACAGACAGCTATAGCAGCTTCAGTAGTAAAGCTTTCTTCATCAGTTGAGGTAGTAGTATCTTCACTATTTTTAGCTTGTACTCTAAAAAAGTATTCAGTATCAGCAACTAAACTTGCTATATCAAGATAAGGATGGCTACCAGTTGAATAGGTGTTTACCCAATCTGTTACTGTTTCATAATCAAGAAAGTCTATAGCAGCTTCTGATACAGTACCATAGCCAAATCTTATGTCGCAATTTTCACCACCATCATCATTAAGCAAGGAGTTTAATCTTGCTGAAGTCTTGGCTACATTAGAAGCAGCGTTGATAGTTATTGTCGGAGCAGTTAAGTCAGTTGTAAAATTAACTTCAACACCATAGCTATAGCCTTCAGAATTATAGGCGTAAGCCCGAACATAGTAAGTTTTACCTAAATCAAGTCCAGTTAGTGATGCAGTAAAAGCACCAGTGCCAAAAGAGCCTAATTCTTCTTCATAGTAATCATAGCTTGATACTACTGGTGAAACATTACCAGGATTGCCGTAGGAATTAATATCATATACTACACCACGCTTGGTAGCATTTTCACCACCTGTAACTGTAATATTGCCATTACCAGTAGCAGTTGTGCTACCTACAGCACTAACAGCTTGAGTAGTAACTGTTGGTCTTACAATTACTGCTGCACCCCAAATTTCAAAAGCAATATCAGAAGCTGTATAGGAAGTCCAATCTGCACCACCATCTAGGGAATATTCTAAATTGCCACCACTGTAAGTAGGACTTGTGCTATCATATCTAAAGTATAATCTATTGTTTATATCACCATCAGGTGCTTTTATAACAATAGCATATTTTATGCCACTAACTAGTGTGTAACTACTAAAAGTTATTTCACGCCATTCTCCTGCTGTATTAACTGTTAATGTATCAGCATCAGTAGAGCCAGTTCTAAGTATTCCATAAGAATTAGGATGTCCGCCAATAGTAGAAGTAAGGAAAAAGGTAGCGGTTCCAGGATTTCCCGTTTTATACAATTTAAGCTTTACACTAGTTATAGTATGATTAGACTCAGCAGTAAAAGTTTGTGCTGCTACATCATCAGAACCATAAGCCCAAGTAGCTGTATCTTCATTATCATAATACTCATATTTAGTTGCTGCATAGACAACTGGTATAGGTAATAGTGATATTACCAATAATAATGTTAAAACATAAGCTAATATTCGTTTTGTTATATTCTTCATTATCATTACTTTAAGTGCGACTCCACCAAATACTCCAGGAAAGTAGTAACAAAGCTATTATTCCAATTATAGCTATAATAGCTATATCCAATACTCTTAACGCACCAGCAGCAGCAATAAATGGGAATGTTAAAGCCAGCCCAATAGTTGCATGTCCTTTGGCAAACATTCCAACTGATAAAGCCAGTGCAAAGCCAAGCAAGAATATAGCTGCTATTGTCTTACCATCAATACCACCGGCATATTCCCCTAAATCATCTGCTATTGTAACTACTTCAGTACCTAACATATCTTCCCAATCTTCAGCAGCCGAAAACAAATCTTCTGGAGCTACTGTAGGTGCTGAAGGATACTGTACTACTGACTTAAATAATTCAGGCATTACAGTTGATAAGTTTGGTATGCCTATGCTAAAAATCACATTACCATAATCATTTAATACATCACCACGCTCAGATACATATTCAGTCAAAGCTACTGTTACACCTAATACTTCAGTATAATAGTCTCCTATATAATTGGCTGTTAAAATTACCCAGTTGCCCAAGTATAGTAAATCTCCACTTTGCCAGTCGGCAGCAACAAGTTGATACTGGTCACTGGGATTGCCAGTAAAATTGCCGTACAAACGTAGATAGTATGCAGAACCTTCAGTTAAACTTGCTGCTGTGTCAGCAGATAAATAGATAGCTCCCGGCATATAGCCCCATTGTCTACAAGGTGTTTGATGTAATACAGTATCACCAGCTACATTAAGTAATTGCAGGTAGAAGTAAATATTGGGATTATCAGCAGGATAATAAGGCGGATATGTGTTTTTATAGTGCATTACAAACAGCATATCATCAGACTCAAGATAGCCTCTAAAAACTTTAGCACTTATAAGGTCTATAGTAGGATAGCCCCATACTTCAAATAGATAATCAGCACCACCACCATCTATAGTCCAGCTAACACCACTATTAGTAGAAGTGTAAGCACCTGCATCAGCAAGCCCACCAGCATCATCTTCCTTCCATTGTATATCATTATCAGTATCACCAGCTACAGCCCTTATAACAATAGCATATTCTGTAGTAGCTTCTAATGATGTTTCAGTTAAATCTATTTTTACCCAATCATAAATATCAGCTATAGCATCACCATCAAAAGTAGCACCAACCATATCTGCGCCAGTAGGTTCACCAGCACCAGTAGCGTGTTTTATTGATACTGTAACTGTGCCAGGTGAGCCAGTGCGTTTAATATAAACATTGACATAGGTTACAGTATGTGAAGTCGCACCAACAGTAAAATATTGTGCTCCCCAATTACCAGTATATATATGAGCAGAGTCGGCATCGCCACCAGTATTAAGATATTCATATATTACAGCCGAGCCTTCAGTTACTCCTATATTATCAGTACCATATCCCCATTCGCCATTCCAAGCTTTAGCTCGCCAGTGAAATACCGTGCCTTGTGATAAGCCAGTAACTACACCTACAAAGCTGTCGCCATCAGTCCAACTACCTGTTGTAGTCCAGTCATCACCATAGGCATCTGTTAGACCATAATCAAAACCAACTTCTGTTACTGCATCATCGCCATCATCATCCATAGTGCCTGACATTACAATCCAAGTAGTTCCAAAGCCTAAGTAGTTATTAGTAGTAACAGTAGGGTCAATCCAAGCTGCTTTATAACCTCTATTAGCAGTAGAAGTCTGTTGTGCTGTGCCAGTGGCATCTAGTACACATTTATACCACCTGCCATCAGGGTCAATCACGCCAGCAACATCATTGTAGGGGTCAGTAGTCGCACCACCTATATTACCATAGCCAGCATCGCTATCGGCTGCTGACCTCTGCCATTGATAAGTAATAGCACCTGTTGTTCTATAACCTGTATTTGTGCCACTATCATCACTGTCACCAGTGCCATTAAGTGCTACTACTTTATAAGTGCGTGAAGCACCATTGGCAACTGACTCACCTGCTAAAGACAAAACTACGTGATCAGAACTTGTGCCATCTGAGGCATCAGCAGCACCAGGAGTAATAATACCAGCAGCAGCAGCATTATCATCATAAGTTGCTACATCGCCAAGTGTGTCAAGTAAGTTAGCACCTTCATAAACTTTATAACCAGTAGCACCAAAGCTCTTAGTCCAGGTAACTACTACCTTGTCAGTATGTGCTCCATCGGTAGCAGCTACATTAGTAGGTGCAGCAGGCTTGGTTAAAAAGTTGACTTCAGCACCATAAGCATAGCCCTCTGAATTATGAGCATAGGCTCTGGCATAAATTGTATCGCCTGTTGGCAGCCCTGTTAGACTTCTGGTAAAAGCACCCGTTCCAAAGTCGCCATTTTCAGCTACATCATTAGCATAGCCACTAGCTCCAGGTGCTACATTACCAGGTGCTCCCTGCGTTGCTAAATCCCAAACTATACCTCTTATGTCGCAGTTTTCACCACCAGTATTTGTTATATTGCCATTGCCAGTAGCGGTAGTATCTTCTATATCATCAGCAGCTTGTGTGGTTACTGTAGGTAGCGAGACACCTGCTGCTGTATATACTATATATAGTTTAGGGTCATTAGCAGTACCAGTATATTCTTTTGAACGAAATTGAAGTCCACCATAAGTTGCCTGCTCTTCAGACGCATACTTTACAAGAAATTCCGCATTATTAGTAAGGTCAAACGCATCCTGAACTATAGTTAGTGCATCCCAAGTCATCCAGCCGTAGCCTGCTGGTACTACTATACTATCACCTGCTGGGTCTACAACTTCATAATCACCGCCAGCAGCAGTCCAGTTATTAGCTACTTTATATATATTCCAAGTAGCCTGAGCTTCTACCCAATCTGTACGTTCTAGTTTATATGCCCAAACTGTTTTACCAACAGGATCAGTGTTACCATAGAGATAATAATTAAGCTTAAAGTCGGCTGAGTCTATAGATACTAAATCACCAGGTAAGGCAGATATATCAAATTCAAGGATTGACCTTCTTGCTCTATTATTTTCCCTATCATATAGATATAGTATTTCTAACGAACCATAATTGGTAGTAGGAGCATTTTCATCCATAAAATTGTCTTTAGCAGGAGATTCTATATTCAGATTAGGGTCTATAGTAATAGGATATATAATCTTTGAAGTATCTACTTCGCTGTCTATTTGTTCAATTAGTTTGCCATTTACTAAACTAGAGGTAACAGGTATAGGATTACCATTGGCATCAGTAGCAGAGGTTGTTACTGTTATTGTAGAACCAGGTGAAAATGATAAAAAGAACTCACTACTAGAAAGTTCTTCTTTGGAATTGATTTGTCGTTGTATTTTAACGCCTGTATCAGTAGGAATAACTGTAAAGTCGCTCAAGTCAACAGAGCTTATGCCTATTTTAGAGGGACTAATTGTAGCAATAGAGCCTGTTCTTTTGTCAATTAAGGTAACTACATTTCCAGTTATATCTAGTGTATAAGGTGCAGTAGTTAACTTGCCATCTTTGATTGTAAGATCAATGTTTTTCCAAGATTCAGTATTGTCTTTATAATTATTTTTATAGTGGATTGTTCCACTGTATATTTCAACTCCATATCTATTATTACCAAGATAAAATGTCTTTGAATTTTCAGTTCTTAATTCTGTTTGTTCACCAATAATTTTATCAACAATTTTATCAGCAGCATTAGCAGGTGTTATTGCTAATAAACTTGTAAGTACGATAATTACTATTAAACTTGCTGCTAAAACTTGCTTAAAGTGCTTTTTGACTATATTCAAGGTACAAGTACCTTCTTTTGTCTGATTCCATAAAAACTCAAGCCCTGTAGTCCAAAATTAGCCATTTTCCCGGAAGGGTTAATGGTATTGTATTACTTATTAGTTTCAGAGGGGGAAGTTTCCCTCCCCCTCTTAACTAGCCTTTTAGTCCATCATCTTCACAACGGACATGACCACGACTACCGCTACCACGATAGTCAGGATAGTCTGAAGTAGTACGTCACCAGTGCCAGTGCCAGTTACAACCTCAGTTATCAACGTAGCAATAACGATAAAGGCAACTATACCAGCAATCACAGTTCCTAAACCTTTTCCACTCATCTTGTGTCTCCTATTGCCCAGAACGAGCTACTTATAGCAAATAATTAAATTGCTATTATTTTTAGTCCATCATCTTGACGACAGACATAACTACTACCACAGCAACCACGATGGTTAAAATGGTTTGTAGCAAAACATCGCCGGTGCTTGTGCCGGTAACTACTTCAGTTATCAAGGTGGCGATAACAATAAAGGCTACGATACCAGCAATGACAGTTCCTAGACTTTTTCCACTCATTGTCTCTTTCTCCTATATGCCCAGAACGGGCTTTTGAACCTTTTGGTAGCGGGAGGGGGAATTGAACCCCCGTAGCCTAGTTAATGAGACTAGGCAGGCAACCAACAGCCTTCCCACACGTCTTATTCAATTTAGCTCATTATCCTGATAGTGCCTACCAAAATAACGGCTGCTAGACCTATAGTTAAAACAGCTTGTAGTAAAGTATCTCCAGTACTAGTGCCAGTGATAGACGTAGTTATTAAGTAACTAGCTGCTATAAAAACAGCTACACCGGCTATTACAGTACCAAAACCTTTCACTGATTAACTTTTACCCCCTTCTCAAATTCTTACCATACCTCTTCCGCTTAGTGCGAAGAGCCTTTTGAGCTGCCTTTTTGCGTCTTGCTGTAGTATAAGCTGCCATTTATGTTGCCTCCTACGCCCAGAACGGGTACAAAAAACTATTGCTTATCTAACTCCTGTAGTTATTGTAGTATATTCAATATTTTCAGTAAATACAATGATTACTTCATCATTTACTTGCCAATTCTCAGGATTACCTGTTGTCGAATCTTTTAAGTAAAGGATAGTTACTAGCATCCAATTGTTACTACCACCATAAGTATATGACTTTTTAACTAGTGTAGTAGCTGAAGGAATTGTAGAATATATTGTTGGTGTAGAAGCACTTGAATAGTATGTGGTAAGAATAACTATATAATCACCACTTGTCTTTGCAATAAACTTTAGATTATTTGCTCCTGATGTAAAGCTGCTGTCAATAATAACTCTTGGCATACCTGAATATTGCTGTTCTAAAGCAATAATTCTAGCATTAAGCAATGTCAAACTTGTCTCAAGTGTAGTAACATAATTAGCTGTGCTTAGTAAATTAGCTTCTATAGTTACTATATTACTTTCAACGGCTGCAACTCTACTAGTCAACAAACCTAAACTTGTTTGCAAGGTAGCTATTTCAGTATCGTAGTTTAAGCCATCAGGAATAACTAAGTTTGTTATCTGGTCTTGTAAATCAGCAATATCCAAACTAATTGCCACAAGGCTTGTTCGTATGGCTTCTATATCAGCAGTAAATACATCAGAACCACTATTAAGGTTAGTTATACTATCACCTACATCGCTTGCTTGTGATTCTAAATCGGCAATACTGCCTTCTATACTAGTAAGGTCAGTAGCTGATAATCCACTAACAGTAGTTTGTAGTGTTGCCACTGATGCTTTAATAGCGGTTATGCTACTATTGATAGCAGTGATTTGTGCAGCAGATGAGGGTATATTAGCTATCGCAGTTTCTAAACCTTTTACTTTAGTTTCAACAGTGCTTACTTTGGCTTGTAGCTGTTCAAAAGGTGTACTAGGGGCAGTAGTGGTTGGGTCTGTTTCTCCGCCACAACCGGCAATTGACAAAACTAAGATGGGGATAATGGCGAGTGTGGACAAGATTAGAGCTATTTTTTTGTTAAACAATTTTTACCTCCGTATGCAACAAAGCATACTTTCCTTTTTTTAATAAGAGGAAGTACACAACTTATCTACACTATACATAATACCACAATTTACAGTAATTATGCAAGTTTTCCAAGTTTTTTTTAGAAAATCAAAATACTGCGATAAAGCGAGAAAAACAAAGAAAAAGCCAGATATTTGCCCGTAGATGGCTGTAGATTACTCCTAGTGTATTTGCCTTTATAAAATAACAAAGCTTATAATTATGCTATGCGTTTCAAAAATAGTACAAACAATAAGAAGTTAGTCCTCTGGAATGGCAAGGAGCTGTTCCTCAAGTTTCAGGCTACAGGTAAAGTTATAACACTTGGTGCTATCAACACTCGTAATGGGCAACTTACCAGAGTCCAAAAGCTAAAAGCTGTCCAATTTACTGGACAATGGATAGAAATATAAAATAAAAAGGAGACACAATTGGATTTACTTATTGACCAAGAGCTAAAGAATATAACACCATCGTTATCTACAGAAGAATATCAATTATTAGAACAAAGCATAATATCAGAAGGTTGTCGTGATGCTATTGCTGTATGGAAAGGGCATAACATTATTCTTGATGGACATAATCGTTATGCTATTTGTAAGCAACATAATAAGCCTTACTCTACATTAGAAATATCTCTCAATAGTCATAGTGATGTTGAAGAATGGATTATTAAAGCTCAGTTTGGCAGACGCAATCTAAATGCTTATCAGCGTTCAGTTTTAGCTCTCAAGCTCAAAGATATATATGCAGCACAAGCTAAGAAAAGGCAATTATCAAGTTTGAAACAATATCAGAATACCGTTACGCAGATATCTGCACAACGGAGCGAAACTCGTCAAAAGTTAGCAAAAGTAGCTGGAGTAAGTCACGATACTATTAATAAGGTAGAGAAAATAGAAGCATTAGCTACGCCGGAGCAAAAAGAGAAAGTGGCTACTGGTGAAGTTAGTATCAATGAAACATACAGAATAGTCAAGAAAAAGGATAAATCTCAACAAAATTACAATGAAGGCAATATGGAATGGTTGCGTGTTTATAATGTTTGGAACTTTCAGCGTGATGTTATGCTTGGGCAGGAACATCCTGGCAACATTCCGGGGCAAATTGCTCTGAATATTCTTCATTACTATACAAGTGAGGGCGACCTAGTTATTGACCCAATGGCTGGTGGTGGCTCTACAATTGATGCCTGCAAGCGACTCAATAGAAAATGCTTTGCCTACGATATAGATATAAAAAGAGATGATATTATTTATAATAATATAAGGCAAGGTTTTCCCTTAGAAACTAAAGATTGCCAACTAATTTTTCTTGATCCTCCTTACTATCAAATAATGCGAGACAAATATATAGAAGCATCAGTATCTAGTTTAGATTTACAGGGCTTTTTAGATTTCCTAGATGAATTGGCAGCGAATTGTTACAAAACTGTCAAGCAAGGTGGTTTTGTTACTTTTCTATGTCAAAACTATTACTCTAAGTTTGCTAGTCTTGATGGCTATATAAACTTTGGAATTGAAGGCTACAAAAGATTTACAAATGCAGGCTTTGTTCTGGTAAATGAAATTAATTGTCCTCAAAGCTCACAAGTTTATAGTGCTAGTGATGTTGAACTAGCTAAGAAACAAAAAGGTATGTTGAACTTAGTTAGGGACTTACTAGTATTTAGAAAGAATAATTAATATATGAATGACATAAAGAACTTAAAAGGTTCGCCATCTAGAGATTTGTTCAAATGGGGTCATAAGCAGGTACTCAGAGCACAATTTTGGGCAGTTGACATTGACCTTATGTTATATTATAAAGAAGGGTGTCTTTCCCAATCTCCTGTTATCCTTGACTATAAAAAAGAAGGAGACAAAATAACACCTGTAGAAATAGGAGCTTATAATGCTTTGTTGGATAAAGACATTCCCATTTTTATTATAGTAGGCAAATTGGAAGAGACAACAATAAATGAGGACTTTCGCAAATTAAAAGTTTATAAGTACAACAAGTCCACACTTGAAAGAACAAATCTTGAACTTGTTAGTAACAACTTTGTTAAGTGGGAAACTAACTATAGAGAATTAGGACAATACTATCCTGATTTATTAACTTAATAGGAATATAAGTGGCTAGAAAACAACTCAAAAACGTAGTTCCAGTAAACAACTATGATGCTGTACATCCAGCATTAGACTTCTTTGATGGTAGAGCCATAATCTCAGTTGGTTGCAAGTGGCAGGAAACCTACTCTTTACTGGACAAACGTGATAATGAAATAGGTGAAGAAGTAGCTTTTACTACCAATCCATACTGTATTATGTCTAATGGCGAGAAGTTTAGATACTCTAAAAACGAACTGGCTGATCGCAAACTATTCTATAGTGGTAAAATAGAGCTACCAGAACAAAGCCGATGGGATTATGACGACATACATAGCTACAGTGAAAATCCAGTCTGTATGACCTTTCCAGAACTTTACAAACTAATTAAAGACGAGTATGAGTATTACCTGGACTTTCCTGATGAAAGATACCACGCACTTATGACCTGTTTTGTTATCTACACCTACTTCTATCCTATGTTTTTTAATGCCCCTATATTGCAGTTCTGGGGTGAAATGCGAACTGGCAAAACAAAAAACTTGGCTATGCTAGAAGCTATGGTATTTAATCCTGTTAATTCAGCTAATATCAGTTCAGCCAGTGTATTCAGACTTGTTGAAAGTAGACGAGCTACAATATTATTTGATGAATCAGAAGACCTTATGACAGCAGACCGCAGTCGTGAGATAAGGAATATGTTACTAGCTGGTACTGGTAAAAGTGGTGAGACTTATAGACAAGAAAAAGGTGCTGATGATAACTACAAAACACAATCCTTTAGAGTATTCAGCCCAAAAGTAATAGCACACATAGCAGGTATTGATGCACCAGCATTACTATCAAGAGTTATAAGAATTACTACCACAGCTACACACAACAAGGACAAAGATAACAGGTGTGTTGAGCTTGAAGACGAAAAGTGGCATAGAATACGCAATGAGCTTTATAGGGCGTGTTTGGGCAACTTTAATGAAGTGGTTTATACTAAAGACTGTTTGGTTGAAAGTAGTTTAACAGGTAGAACTCTTTATATCTGGCAAGGAATACTTACTATTGCTGGACTTGTTGATAAAGCTCTTGTTACTGAGTTAATAGAATTAGCTACTGAAAACCGAGACGAAATAGCTGCCGAAATTGAAGATTATAGCAATGAGCCTAGAAAGATAATAGCCAGATTGCTTAAACTGCCTCTTTTGACACAGCAATTCTTTACCAGTGATGAATTAGTGGAACATTTGCATTGGGAGTTTGGTATAAACACTCCAAGAGACTTAGCAGTAAGGCTTGGCAAGCTAGGCATTAAAAGCAAATTACAGACTTATAATGATGAATATAGAAGATTTTACTTTATTACTACGGATAAACTAAGTAAACTTAGTAAAGGATGAAGTTTGTATATGGTGTTCCCCAGAGCCGTTGATTCTGTTGATTGCGTTGATTGCGTTGATTTTAGCTTTAATTCGCCTTTTTTTAGGTCAACAGAACCAACAGAACCAACAGAACCAACAGAACCAACAGATAGAAAATTATTTAACTACGGCCTATTTCATCTGTTGATTGCGTTGATTGCGTTGATTGCGTTGAATCTGTTGATTGCGTTGACTAAAATAGTGATTTTAATAGCCCATTTTAGCTTTAAAATCAACAGAATCAACAGTATCAACAGAACCAACAGCAAAAACAAACCCTATAACAAACTATTTTACTGTAAGTGAGGATTAAAGTGAATTTTAAAGAAATAATTGCTAAATTGCCAGAGCCGTATTATAGAGACAACCAGGCAGATATTGTAATTTATAATGCTAATTGTAGAGAATTGTTACCTTTACTACCTGATAAGAGTATTGATTTGGTGCTGACTGATCCACCATATGGAATAGATTATTTTAGTGGACATTATAAAGGTTATAACCCCCATAGGAAAATAGTTGGCGATGACAGATACCCCACTGAGTTAGTCAATGAGTTTAGATTGATAGCTAAGGATGCTGTGTTTATGTTTTGCAGATGGGATAATCTGCCTGATGTAGAAAAGCCCAAGTCATTTATAGCTATTGTAAAAAACAATTGGACTGCAGGCGATTTGAACAGTGCTTTCGCTAGACAGTGGGAGGGTATATTGTTTTATCCAGCCGAAAGCTTTGCTTTCAATCATCGGCTACCTGATGTAATAGATTGTCGTCGTGTATCACCATTTGAACTATTGCATCCAACGCAAAAAGCTGAATATCCAATACAACTAATCATTCAAGAATGTTCAAGAAAAGATGCCTTAATCCTAGACCCCTTCCTTGGTTCAGGAACAACTTTAGTATGTGCTAAAAAACTTGGGCGGAAAGCCATTGGTATTGAAATTGAAGAAAAATACTGTCATATTGCAGCAGAGCGTTGCCAGCAGAATGTCTTTGACCTTAGCGAGCAAGAAACAGAACACAATATAAAAGTAAGACTAAAGAAAATGTATCCTAACCACGATAGTATGGCTGAAGCTGAATGGTATCAACACTTCATAGAGCAGCAAGGTAAGTTAATTGAAGGCTAGAAAGCTAAAAGTGAGCATAAGCAAGCATTTGCAAGGAAACAGTAGATATAATGTGAATTAGTGAGTTATTAAGTATGGTTAATTTATGTAGGTTGTTGGTAAATGCTGTTAGTTGTTTTAAGCAATGTTGCCTCTTGTATTATCTAGGCTTATAATTATAAGGTAATAAGAACGGAAGAAAACAAAATGATTAAATGGTCTACAAACAAAAAGGGTATGCTAATTGAGGCTAAGATAGCCAAGAGAGCAGTTGCAATGGCAGAAAAATTAGGCTTTGTTTATAAGTACAGAGATGCTGTTATGGATATTGATGCTTGTCATTCAAATGGTTGTCCATTAAAATTAGATAAGCTCCTGGTTGCTAATGATATTAACTTTGCCCACGATGTTTTTGGTATTCGGCATTATCTTGACCGCCAAACTGGTAAACTCACTAATTGCTTTAACCCAAAATGTTCTCAGTAGTAGGAGAAGTGGAAATGGAAATAACAATTAAGTTTACTAATGAAGTAGCAAGTAACACTGAATACCTTTTACGAAAGCGTTATAATAGCAAGGCAAAGCTAGCCAAATTGGCAAAGGTAGCAATACTAACTGAAGCAGCCAATGAAGCTAAAAAAGAACTAGGAATAAAATGAAAAAGTATTATACAACAAAACAAGCAGCCAGAATATTACAAGTAGATATGGCAAAGGTCTACGAGTATATCAAGGCTGACAAGCTCAAGGCTCACAGACTAGGTGGTAATGGCAGTAGCAAACGCCATTGGCGGATTAGTGAAGATGACCTTGAGCAATTTATTATAGGGGGTAAAGCAGGCTCTATACAAGACAAAGGAAGCCGAAATAACAAGACCGGTAATTCTAGTTTGTCTGTAGAGCCTGCTATACACTAATGGCTAGAGCGAGCAAGTCTGCCGTTAAAAGCGGAAATAGCAAGGGGTTTTTTATCTTTCCCTTTGTGTTCTCCTTCGGGCTTGTAAGCTCTAGTCATTTAATTAAGAAAAGGAGATAATAAAAATGAAACTATTACTAAAGAATATTGGTAGGAATAATTTTACTGGGAAAATAGAAATACCTGATAACAGCACTCCCGATGAAATTACTGAAAGTGCATATAATGCAGCCAGAGTACATTTACTTTCTAATAATGTAGACGTAAGCTATGATGCTAATACTAATGAAGGTTTTGTTTTTGCTGGCTTTCGGACGGTAGGAGAATTTAGCGTTGTTAAATAAGGAGTTAGAATGTTAGTAAAGTGCGCCTGGTGCCAAGAGAAAATAGGTGAGAAAGATGGAGAGGGTGTAGAAGGAGTTTCACACGGAATATGTGACAAGTGTTATAAGAAATACTTTAGTAAGAAGGATAAATAAGATGAAAACAAAGTATCACAAATGGATAATAACACCACGAGGCAGAACAACGCACTATTATACTTGCTCACGTTGCGATGATACATTATCAGCCCGTTCAGTAAAAGAAGCCAATGAAATAAAAGGCAAGAGTTGTAAGGCATAAGATGATGAAGTATCCACGCCGTAAGGCAAAGAGGTTTGTCAGTAATATAGCTTACCAGCAAGAACTTCGCCGGTGGCGAGTTGGAAATAGGCAAAGAATATCAGTACAGTTTGGGAGTAAATAAAATGAATGAATTAGGACAATGTATAAAACGAATATCTGAACCTCCTTATTATATTAATAGACACCAGTGTTCTAAAAAAGCAGTTGTAGTAAGAGAAGGAAAACCTTACTGTAGAGTACATGACCCGGATTACATAAAAGCAAAGTATAATAAAAAGTTTGTAGATTGGGATAAAGCAAAGTGTAATAATTGTGGAGTCCATCCGGACAAACGATGGGCATATTGTCCTTATTGCGGAACTAGAGTAAATAAAGAATTATAAAACAGGAGGCTAATTAAAATGATAGGCTTACAATGCCAATATGACATACTGCTAGGTGATTGGAAAAGCAGAGGATTTACAATAAGAGAACAGGAAGATACTGTTGATGAAAATGATAAGTTGCTAGTGGTTTATTTTCAGGGTAAGAGAGTAGCTACCTATTATAGAAGTAAAATAATGGGCAACATTGGCAGCTATGCAGTGATACAAACTCACTGTGAAAATTATTGGAATAATACATTAAAACAGTTTACAGGAGAATAATTAAAATGAAATTTAAAGTAGGAGACAAAGTAATAATTAAAACCAGCAGCAAACTTCTTAGATGTAGATATGCTGGAAAAGAAGGCGAAGTATTTCAAATAATTCCTGGATTACAATATCCTTACTGTGTTAGAGCAAGTGGTGTTGGCAGCCGTCGCTTTTGTGCTACTGAACTGGAGGTAAATGTATAATGACAGGTAAGACGATCTATCGTATGAGTTCCGCAGGAAATTGCCCAAAGAGACTATCAGCTACTAGGTTAGGAATAGGAGCTGAACCACTGCCACAGTTTGTTTATACTGCTGCTGAAGAAGGCAACTGGCATGAGGGCAGAATAAAGAATGAGCTTAGGCAAGAAGGATATAGCGTGCTTGATGAACAAAAAGAAATTACTATAAAACATAAGACATTTGACTTGATAGGACATATAGACGGCATTTTGGTTGATGATAAGGGTGCTGACAGATTACTTGAGATAAAGACAATGAGCCAGTTTGAGTTTGACCGATGGATGCGTGGTGGCTTTGTTGCTTTCCTTCAATATGCTGGACAATTAGCCTGTTATTCTTATGCTACTGGGCTAAGAGACATTTGCTATATAGTTAAAAATCGCAGCAGTGGCTATAAGGATACAAGATTCTTTACTATAACAGAAAATGGCTTGTTCAATACTGCTGAAATACTAACTAAGATAACTGAAGTAGAAAAGTTGGCATTAGAAAGCAAGATATATCCCGCTGAGTTTGATGTTGAAAGTATAGAGTGTAAGCGGTGTGAGTATAAACAAATGTGTTTGCCGGTAGCAAAAGAACTAAATAGAGTTGATAGCCAAATATTGCAATTAGCAGTAGATAATTGGCGTAAAGGCGATAAGCTACAAAAAGAAGGTAAGAGCTTAGTAAATAGTGCTAAGGATGTATTGCAAGTTTATGCTGAAACACAGCCTGAAAAGAAGCTGGTTCATGACCAGTTAGTTACTAGTATGTATAGCGTAGCTGAAGCACCTATGAGCTACATAAGAAAGGCTTATACAGCCTGTAAAATTATAGATTTGAAGAAGGAAGAAGAATAATGTTAAATAATAATGTTTTTCTAATTGCAATTGCAATTACAATGGTTGTATTAATGTTATCAATAGGATTAGGTTCTTATTCAGAAGGTCATATAAACGGTTATAAAAAGGGAATCTCAGACGCTAAACTTTATCAAGAAACTACTGGTGAATTTCCTACTAAAGACTGGGTAGAAGCAAACAAAAGTAACCATTTTAATTATCCGGAAGAAATACTTGACACATTAAAAGAATATACAAAATAAGAAAAGTGATGACTAAAGAATTAGCAAAGCCCACACCTAAAGAGATATTTATGAAAGCCAATCCTGATATACTGGTAAACATTGAATCCTTTAAAGATGACTGGTATAAGTTTTATAAAAGCATCAGTAAAACAGATACACCTAAGTATGACGGCAATGGGCTTGAGATAGTCCGCAAACGACCTGATGGACTTGACTATATTATAGAAGCCTTTATGAAAGATAGGCTAAATTATTACTTCCCAGGCTGGTCTTGGCGTAGAACATCACCACCGCAATTGTTAGGTGCAGAGTGGGTAATAACAGATGGCGAGCTAATGGTAATTGATGAAAGGCTAATGGCTTTTGGTATAAGCCCGCCTTATCGTTACTTTGCTGCTTCTGGTGCTTCTAGAATACAGTTCAAAACAGAAAAGATTACAGATCCTATTACTAAAAGAGAAGTTAGAGCTAGTATGCCACATACACCTGAAAACTTGGTTGATCTTGATAAGCAGGTTAAGGCAGCTAATACTAATGCTTTTAAAAAAGCTATTAATCAGTTACTTGGCATTGGCGATGATATTTATGGCAAGCGGATAGAGGAAGAAGGTGCAGGCTCGGCAGAAGATATATTATCAGGTGGTGAAGATGATATAGCGACAGCAACAACAGGAGCACAGGAAAAAGCCTTTGTTAAGTTTGTAGAGCAGAAAAGGTTACGATGGTCAGTTGTATTTAAGATATTGGAGGTAGAAAGTATGTCGGATATAAAAGATTATAAGGCAGCTTTTAATATGGTTAGGGAATCAACTGAGAAGAAGGCAGATGATGATAAACAATAAAGTAGAAGAACTGGTAGAGTGGGTAGCAAGTCTTTCTTACTCAAAAGTTGTAGGTGGTGCTACTCTACTCCAATTCAGAAAACTAAATAAAGGAACAAAGACATCACATATAGAATTTGCTAATAAAATCCTCTCTCACCCTGACCTTGTCCTGATAGATGCAGAGAAGCTTATAACTAATTTGAAATTGATTGCTACAGGCACATTTAAGAAAAAAAGTGATTATCCATCTATCGTAGAGTGTATAATTCCTTTAGCAGAAGCAATAAAAGAATTAAGTAAAGGAGAAAAATAACAATGGGAAAAATGATGATATGTGGATTTGCCGAAGATTGCCTTATAGAATGTCATCACAAAAAACCTCACGATGTAATTCCTATGTGTAATATAAGTTGTGGTGTTAGTAGCGGAAAATATAAATGTGAAGAAGTAAATGAGGCAAATAAAATGATAAAACTAATAAAGAAAAACAGGCAAAGATTTTGGATGTGCTTTGTAGATGGTTGTGAATCACCTAAGTATATGCACACTACAGAATCAGCAGCAAGGACTGAGGCAGTCAGACTAGCTGGTATCACTGGGCTTGATGTGTTTGTGTTAGAAGCTTCAAGTTTTTGTAGAGCTACACAAGCAGAATGGAACGAAACCTTAACTTAAAATAATAAATAACTTAGCAAAGGAGGTGATGCTAAATCATAAAAAAGCGACACACCCATACTAGACAAGGAAAATAGAATTGGAGGTACACAACTAAACGATGGTAGAAAAAAGTAAATTGGAATTTCCGGTAGGTATTTCTGAAGAAGAGTACGATAGCATGACCGGCAAGTTTGTTGACATCCCAACTGAGGATGATAACATACCCAGAGAAGGTGACTCCATTATATTGACAATTGAAACTGGAGCAGCCGATTGGCACACCGCAGGTAAATCTCTTAAAGTACCAGTTACTGTTACAGATGAAGGTGTCAACTATAATAAGCAAACGGAGATTTACCCTGGAGTCAGCAAGGATGCTTTTGGCATTATGAAAGTATTGGTAAAAGCATTAAATGTTGAGGACAAGGTAATAGTTCGCCGGAATGGTAAAATCTTTATCAATCCTTTAGGTTTTGCTGGTGGTGTTGGCAAAGGTCGCTTTGTCCGTGAAATGAGCAATCAGGGTAATTTACGCAGTGTGCTAAAGACTACTGCCATAATTCCCATTAGCTCGCCAAGTGCAGAGGAAACTGTACTCTAATTCGGTGCTAGGGCTGAAATATGCCCTAGTTGGTGCTGAAGCTATCAGCCTCCACGTGGCAGCACTGGTTAGAACTAATAGATAGCAAAGTGAGAAATAGGACTATGAGAAAAGTAATAATAATTGTAGTGTTTTACTTGGTAACTATGTTTATTGCAAGTTGCTCAATGCAATCCAGCACTATAATTGCTACTGAGAAAGCAATTAAAACTTCTAATAAATGCTACTGGATAGCTTATGAAAACTATTTGGAATATGGTGGCGAGTTAGTTTGGGGCAAATATCCTAATGGACAACACGCTTGGTTAGAGGCAGATGGAAAATTAATAGATGGATACTTTACTTATGATGGTATTCCTGTAAACTACATAACAGCAGCCAGAACTAGCAATCCTGACTTATGGCTATGGGCTTGTAGCCAATGGGATTTAGGACTTGGTGTAGGTGTTGATAGTAATGGAATATGGGTATCTGAAAATGGAACTGTAATGGAGGTAGCAGAATGAAACCAACTAAGGAACAAGAAAAGAAGTTTTGGGAGCATTTTGGATTTATATATAGTGATGACTGGTCAAGTAAAATACCATATAAAAATCCACAAGGAGATATTGTAAACGACTTGCCTGTAGACCTCAACAATCTCTTTAAGTATGCTGTGCCAAAACTAAAAGATGGCATAGATGTTGCGTTTAGTAAGTATGAAGATACAAGGTGGTTTGTAAAATTAGAAAATCAGGTAATGACAACTGAAAATGAAGATCCTGCCCTTGCTCTATTCTGGGCTATATGGAAAGTGATAAAGGATTAATGTGGTTAGAGAATTGTCCTTACGAAATAAGCTACATTCTAAAGTGCGTATCTATGCACTGGCTATTTGCCTTTGTATGGTGTCTGCTGCTTGCTTCAGTGCTGGTGTTGACATTGACCAGTTCCTCTACTTTATGGGCTGGATACCAGTCATCGGGATATTTCACACGTACCTTGTTCTGGTTGGGAGTATTCTTGTTGCTTGCGGGAGTATCATTGTTATTGCATTATTGGTTAGATTTTATTGTAGGATGGTTTTAAAGAGGAACTAAAATGAAACAGGAAGATAGATTGCTAACAAATGAAGAGAGGAATGAAGTTTTTGACAAGAGCGAAAGATGGGATACTGTAGGCGAGGAAAGAATAGCTTATTGCAAAGCCCAAGATACCAAGTCTATCAAACTCATAATAGAGGAGATAAATGCTGTAATAGAAAGATTGCGTAATGATGAAATGGGAATACAGGTAACGGTACTAAGCGAATTGAAGGCTCTTATATCTAAACTAGGGGGTGAGTGATGAATAGAAGCTGTATTGGTTATGGTGAGTTTGAGGGAAAATGTAATAATATTGCAGGAACAAAGTGGTCGCCGCATTGGTGCGAAAAGTGTAATAAACTACGCCTTGACCATATAGACAAGTCAATGAATAAGCTGATGGCTGATATGAAGTCGCGACCAGCTCAATGGGGTGAGTGATGCCTAAAGATAGCAGGTCAGTTCAAAGAAGAATAGCAGCACAGAAGGGCTTACCAGCACCACAGTCTGATTATGATAAGGTGGTGGAGAAGATAGCAAGCCTATTGGTATTTTACTTGTACGAGAACTTAGAAATAGGTATAAGAACTGATGAAACGGGGGATTTCACAGAAGTAAACAATCACGATGCGAACTTTGTTCAGAAAATACTCACAACCAAAGTAGACAAAATTAATACCATATCAGATTTAATCAAGAAGTATCTAGCTGGTGAGTTGGTGGAGAAATGACAACACATTTTATTTAGCATAATGGGTCGTCATTGACATACTGCGGAAGAATGAGGAGCAAAACCATAAGCTGCTCAGTAGAACTTGCTAGCGTAGATTGTAAAATATGTTTGAAGAAAAAAGACCTTAGTGATTTTATAAATAGAGTGCTAGGGTTTACAGTGGAGGTTAATAATGTTAAAGAGGATTGATATACCCTGCCCCTGTGATGGCTGTGAAAGGAAAGTAATAGACGAATATGGTTATATGTGCGACTTAGGTTGTGGTGAAAGAAGCCAGTGGATTAGCGAGAGGGCAGGAGCTGACATACAACTAGAAGTCGATGCTGGGGAATATGGCAAACTAGAGGCACTTACTGTCAAACTCTTTGCCGAGGTAGAAGAGCTAAAGAAAGCTACCAAGAATATGGTTAAGATAGAACCAGAGGAAGCAAGGAGAATAATAGCTGAGAAAAGCAGTATGCTAGTGAAATTGCATAGCGAGGAATGTATTTGTGACCCTTGCAAAATTATAGCTAAGTTAAAACCAATAGCAGGTAGAGATAAACAGGAAAAGGTAAATGGAACAACAAACTAGAATGAAAATAGTGGACAGCAACGAACCTTGGACTATTAGGCAAAAGCTCATTGAGTATGGCTGGGAACAAAAAGGACTTTACAGTGCCGACTACTGGTTTTTTTCTCATAACTTCAAGAAAGTGGGAATTGAGCGCAAAACTGTGTCTGATTTATTAAGCTCTATAGGACAAAGACTATCTAGCCAATTTGAAAAGATGGCAGAGCATTATGATTATAAAATATTGTTGCTAGAAGGCAGTTGGCGAATTATAGCTGGTAGAGTTACAACAACACAGGGCATAACAACCTGGCTAATGTCTACTGTCTGGAATTACATCAGAAGCTGGCAGGACAGAGGCTTTACCATTGAGCTTACCAGTTGTGAAGAACATACAATAAGAAGGCTTAATGAGCTTTATGCCTATTACCAGAAGCCGTTTCATACTGGCGGTATAAGTAGAAATACATATAGCGATGATAGAGTGCTTGCTATGCCTACAGGCTGTAGGGGTAAAACTGGTATGGCAGTATTGAAAGGTAAGTCATTGGCACAAGTAGCAGATATGACACCTGAAGCATTGGAGCAGATAGATGGTATAGGTAGCAAGAAAGCACAGAGTATATATAATCATTTTAATTTAGTAGGTGGCAACAATGAAAATAAAAGTTAATATGACTGGAATAATCATATCTATGATTATAATAATTTTTATTGCGTTTGCAGAACCAGGAGATATATGGCTTGAACATATGGAGTTATTTTACTTTGGTAAATTAATGGGTTTATTTTTTATGTTCCTAATACTTACACTAAGTTTCAAAATGGAAATAGGAGATAGTAGTGAAAACAAAAGCTGAGATTAAGCAGTATATAAAAAAACTAACGGAAATGCGAGATAATGCTTTCATGGTAAATATTGAGGGCAGAGCTAGGTATCAACAAGCAATTAATTTTATGATCACGGGTTTAAAGTATGCACTTGGTTATAAACTAGATACATATTACTGGTGCACAAAATGTAGTATTGCTCATAGAAATGTCAGATGTTCAAAGTGCGGAAATGATAATTTGAGAGAAACAGGGAGTAATAGTGGTTTATAAATTAGAGGCTTATAACACTGATTGTAGATACAGAGATGATATCAGGTATCGTGAGTATACATCTAGTAAAAGAAAGGCAGAAGATTTCAATAAGATACCAAAGATACAATTTTCTGATTCTGGACACGGCATAGTATTTTCTGCTACTGAACATCAGGGAAGACGTAAACCTAGTATATACATACTTTCAGAATATGTAAGTCAAGAATTAACAAAAATAAATATGAGAGGTAAATAGTGAAAATGAAAAACCCATTTCTAAGGAATAAAATGAGCATAAGTGTACAGGAAAGAATTACCAGCAAGGCTACCAGTATAGCCAATAAACTTGTAGCAAGGAAACTTAAGAATAAAAATCTTGACCAGCGAGCAGTTATTATCAGCAAACTTATACCTGCTGTAGGTATACCTATGGTCAGAGATATGATTATAGATGCTATTGAGAGTGAAGTTGCTGATTGTGTTAAAAAAGGTATGACTAATGATGAAATACTGCAACCTTGTAAGGATAGCCCTAACTATATGAAGCTACTTGGTGATGTTGGCTTAGGACTTGAGCATATAGAAGTTGTTATTAAGGAAGCTAGAACTATTACCAAAGATGATTTAATAAATAATGGGACTATTAAAAGTTAAATAAATGAAAACGCCAACTATCGCTGATGCTGAAAAGTGCTTAGGAATTAGGGTTAGAATTAGTGAAGGTACACATCCAGTTCCAGTTGACCATAGATTTATTTGCTGGATGGTAGAGACTTACCCAGAATGGTTTATTAAAACAAGTTACAATGTTATTCCAGAGAAAGAGGAGATACTGCAATGCTCTACATCCTAGAGGAAGATATAGAAAAGTTATACCCAAAAGTAAAAGAAGCTATTGTGGCTTTAAGTACAGTTATGCAAAAAGTAGAAATGCTGGTTACAGTTGGTGAGGACACACCAACGTTTAAAATTGTAGGCTACTGGATTCCAGATGGCATAAGGCTTGATATAAAGTTGGTAAAGTAATATGAGCAAAATATACAAACAAGAACATAAACGGAAAATTGATGAAATAGCAACTAATATATATCTCGAAATAAAGCCAGGTAAATTAATAGAAGCCAAAATACAAGATAAAAACGGAAACATACTGCCCTTTCCTTGTTTACTATTAGCCGGAGAAACTTATTGGTTTGTGGCAGTAAAATAAAATGGAGGTAATACTATAATGGAAAAAATAAAGGAGTACATACCAGATGGAGCTATACACGGATGGTTTGAACTAACTTACACTTCGTATTTAATTCTTCCCAGAACTGCACTACAATCTATGCCCTTAGAATGGCAAGACAGATTTGTTCAATGCCCAGAAGAAATGGAGAACAAATTTAAGCGAATACCTGAAAGAGGTACATATTATGCACAGCTAAAAGATGACAATGGTAGATTTTTGCACGACCCACTTGCAAATTATGAAAGAGGTAGAAGACGTATTTAATAATGGAAATATTATCAATAATTGGATATGTAATACTAATAATTATGACTATTGTAATTGCTGTAGTTTTAGAAAGTGAGAAAAAATGGAAACCTTAAGAGGATATACAAAGTACCAACCGGATATGCACTTTACAATGGAAGGTGTTGCTGTCACCAACTTTACAGTTTACACTACACTTAATAATGATTGTAAGACAGAAACTAGAATTGTTACTTGGGGGGAACTGGCAGAAAGCTGCATAGAAAAACTGGCCCTGCAAGATTATCTCTTCCTAAAGGGCTATTACAAACTAAGAAGTTGGATAAAGCCGGATGGTATAAAAGTAACAATACGAGAGTTTACTGCAAAGCAAATCTGGGTTGTAGAAAATGACAACTATATTGATATTGCAGAGCTATCTTTTAGATAATATTAAAAGGAGCAATAAAAAATGAGTGGTAGTGTAACTTACTGCACAGAATGTAAAGCCTGTAACTGGGCTGGTAAAGAAAAGTGTGAAGTATGTGGTGGAAAGCTAGAACCTACTTTAGCTGAAGTCCATAGCTATTATTACCAGACAGACCCAGAATTTAAGGCTATGGTAGATAAGAATAGGAGGATAGGGAAATGAAACCAACAAAAGAACAGGAACAGAAGTTTTGGAAGTGGTGTGGGATTAAATATATGAAACATCAGGGTCAAGAAGGTTGGGTAAGACCGGATATAGATTTTGCGTTTTCATCTCCGCCTGATATAGACCTCAACAATCTCTTTAAGTATGCCCTTGACCCACTCTACAGGAGAGAAAATGGTTACAAATTAGAGATAATCTTACAGACTTGGATAAGGAAAATACTTACAGATGAGGAAAGTTATAAAAAGTCTGCCCTGACTCTATTCTGGATTATATGGGAAATGATAGATGACTGACCAAGAACGCATAGAACGCCTTGAAAAACAATACGAGAGGCTTTACCATGAAACTGAACTTCTATTTAATGAGATAATAAAAATACACCATTGGATAAATAATCACGTAAAAATAGACAAAAACTTTTCAAGGAGTTTATTAGATAGAATTGAAGGAATAAAAAACTACTCAATTGTAACTGATACGCAGTTGCAGGAACATTTTAAGTCTGTATTTTATAGTAAAAGAAGATAAATTATGAAAACAGCCGAAGAAATTGCGAGTGCAATAGGTAATATTTCATATTACGCTGATAGAATAGAAGAACTTGCCAAAGAGCAGCTTAATTATGATTGTGAGCATAGTGAGGTTATACCTGAAATGACTAATAGGCTTGATTTACTTTGCACTTTAGCTAGTGCTACTAGAGGTATATCGTTACTTTGTGAGCAAATGACAAATAATTTACAGCACGCTATGGGGATTAAATTAACTATGATAAGAGAGCTAAAACCAGAACAACAGGAGGAATTGTTATAGTGAGAATAAGTGACAATTGGAAAATAGAAACCAGTGAATTGGACGTAACCCTATATCACCGCACCATTAATAAAACAGGTGAAGGAGCAGATAAAGAACATTGGAAAGCCAAAGGATTTTACTCAACAGTAGAAAATGCCTATGATGCTATGGTAGATATGGAAATAAAAGGCACTGGATTAAAAGATTTAGAAACTGTGCTGGATAAGATTAAAGAACTTAAACAAGAGGTGGCACGATGGATAAAGTAACTAGTAAGGAGTAATTGTGAAACCAGAAGAAGTTTTTGGCAAAGACTATCAAGAATTTGAGGAAATAGACCCATACAATACATTCAATAAAGTTGCAGGATTTATCTCTCGGCAATCTACTGAATACTATGGTGCTTTAATTATAACAGCCATAAATGATAAGCCAGTAGAGCCACAGTTAATAATGGGCACTCCGAAGATGCACTATCCCTTTACAAGTGATAAGCAAATTGGTACTAGGAAGTTTACATTTCCTATGACCAGCAAATCCCTATCAAGGATGGTGGAAGTCTATGAGAAACTAGATGGAACAAACATACTTGCTTTCTCATATACTAATGGCAAAGATGTGTTTGTATCTTATAAGACTAGATTGAGACCATTTCTTAATGCTGGTTCAAAATGGGGAAACTTCTTTGCTATGTGGAATGAAGTAGCGGAATCAGTTTTTCCTGAAATAGATACTTTGATGAATAATGTGGGTTGTAATCTATCTTTTGAGCTTTATGGATTGAGGAACGCACACCTTGTTCTATACGATATACCACTAGACTTTGCTTTATTATTTGGTGTGACTAACACTGGTCGTATATTAGCACCTACGAAACTAAATGCTCCAATTGTATTAAAACCACTACAGGCAATGAATATAATTAAACAGAACTTAACTGAGGAGTACCAGGCATTACAAAAATATCTTGAGGCTAGTCTTAAAAAAGTAGATGATAATAACTATCGGGGCATAGAGGGCACTGTATGGTATTTAACTATGGGTGATGGAAAGTGTACACAATTCAAGTGCAAGCCAGAAACAATAGAAAATATACACTTTGCTGCTGGTGCTGGCATAACAAAACAGATAGTTCTTGCTACTTGCTGGAACGCATTAGAAAATGTAGAGACTATCACCACTGTTTTTGTAAAAGAACTATTGAAGGAAGAATTTGATGATAGGCTAATAGAAATATCGCACCATATAATAGTAAGGTGTATAGATATAGTAAATAATGAACTTAAGTTTCGTGATGATGTTTTGTCAGCCTATAAAAATTTAGGAATGAGTATATTGCTAAGAAAGGCCGATGTAATGCGAGCTTTATCTAGTAAGTTTGATAAAGGAAAAATGCAGAAGGTTTACAGTACCATTATTAGCTGGACATAACCAATAACATAGGGAGAATTAAATAAATCAAATAATAGGCTATCACACTACTAAATACATAAAATAGGGGTTGAATATGAGTAATATATCAAGAGAACAAAGAACACAAGCTGCAATAGAACTTATTAAAAAAGAACCCTGGCTTGGTAGAAGGCAAATAAACCAACAACTCAGAGAGCAGTTTGGTGCCGGCTTACGATCAGCGTATGTTGACCAACTTAAACAGGAACATATTTTAACTAGAAAAGAACCTGTTGAGTTGCCTGTAATTGGAAAACCACCAAGAAGTTATGGCAAAGGCCGACAACAGCGATACAGGCAATTTTTAAATGCTGGTTTTAGAAGAACTGAAGCCGGTGCATTATCAAAAATAAGAAGCGACACACCATATTTAGATGATATAGTTAAATCTCGTAGGGAAATACTTAATAAGGCTCGCAGACTTAGAATAAGCCATAAGGAATGGATTAACTGGCTTAAACTATCATATAAGAAAAAATTAAGTCCTGAAAAAGAACTTGCTACACTAGAATCAATAAAAACAAAAGGCATATTAGCAAGTCAGAGAATGTCTATATTTGCATTACTACGACACTTTGAAGATATTACTAAAGACAAGTATCCAGATTGGCAAACTCCAGTAAAGAAGCAAGTGCAGAAGCGACAAGATTTTATACCACATAAGGTAGTCAAGCAAATGAAACAGCAAGAGGACAAATACCCCAAAGGGAAACATTATAAATAAGGAGTAATAATAAAAATGAAAGAAAATTATCAGGGAGTTTGGCGAGAACCAGCTACTGAGACATATGGATTTCCTAAACTTATGGTATGCGATAACATGGTAACTGGCTCTATCAATGTAAGGGAAACACGACTGCCATTATGGGCTATTATAACTACTGCAATCTGTGAAGGATGGAAAGCAGTTGAGGGAAGATGGTCTCCTACAGAAAGATATGGCTACTCCAAAGAAGATTTAGCCCATTTCCTTTATTGCCTTTTAGAGCAACGGGGTGAATTTGGTCGCCTATTATTACTATTGGCTAATGTTGAAAGATCTGGTCGTGATGCTTGGTGGGAAACCGCCGGTAGAAGACACCAAATTATGAAGCAATTACAAAGATGCCTTGATGCCCTAAAGGGAATAGAAAGTGGAAGTAACCCGACATAATAATAATACAAAGCGAGATAAGAAATGAAATCAGTTATAGGATATACTAGCAAAGTTGAAGATGGCAAAGTCTTAATTACAGACAGCTTTGGGCAGAAGATATACAGTAATCACTTAGGAGATTTACTTTGCTTTCTACTTGAGTCGCTAGATGAAAAAGACGATAAAATGCACTTGAAAGCTACTTGGAACTTAGACCAATTTGTAGCACCTATATTAAAGCTAGTGGGACAAAGCAGTTGTAAAAAACTGGCTAGTAGTAATCATAAAGTAAAAATAGGTAGCTTTACACTATTCTACATTCCCAAGAAGCTATTTTCTATTAGGCTATTTGAGGATGGTGATAATTATGAAGCCACGCTATATGATATTAGCCAATATTATCCTAAGCATGATGACCAAGATGCTATTGGCATAGCAGCAGCCGGTGGAGTATTATTATCTTCACTAGAGAAGATAGGAATATTTAATCCTGTTAAGCTAACTTCGCCAGTAGCTATTTACCAAGATGCAATACTTGAACATATGGACATACCAAACCTAACTAATATGCCAGGCAAGTCATTAGAAGCTGCCTCATACGCTTACAGGTGTGCTGGTAAGGCTTGGACTGTAGCTTATAAAATAGGACACTTTACTAATGCCTATGATTATGATTTAACTTCAGCATACCCAAGTGAAGCAAGCCAACTTTTTAGCACTAAGTATTGTAGCTACAAAAAGGCAAACCATTATATACCTTGCCACATTGCTTTTCTGAAAGGTACAGTAACTATTAATGCACCTATTAGCCCTATAATCTACAGGACTGAGGATGGCAACCTTATATCGCCTGTAGGTACTTGGGATGATTATTTTACTTCTGAGGAGATAGCTTTTATAGAAAAGTGGAAGTTGGGTAGCTTTAAGCTCAAAGATGGTTGGTTTTTAACATTCACGGCACCAGTTAAACCTTTAGAATTACCACTACAAAGATTATATGCTATACGCAGAAAATCAATTTATGATGAATTAGTAGATAGAATTACCAAAGGAATAGGAGTTGGAATAGTAGGTAAAATGGCTGAGCGGTTTGAAGATGGCACACCAGGCAAATACTTTAATCCGATATGGCACTCGTTGGTAACATCAAGAGTAAGATTAAAAGTTGGCGAGTTTATATTTGCTAATAGTTTGACTAAGGATTTAGTACATACTTCAGTTGATGGCGTGCTTGTTACTAAAGAAGTTAAACTTCCTAAGTACAGTGGTATGGGAAGCTGGCGATTAAGCAGTTCTGGTTCAGCTTTGGTAGTATCTTCAGGGCAATTATTCTATGGCGACAAGCATCCTAAAGGTATTAATTATGAAGCTCTTATAGCTATGATAAAGGCTGACCCAAATGAAAGTTATTATGGAACTAAAAAACTAAGACCACAGACATTAGCTGAAGCTATTGAAAGTGATGATATTAGTAATATTGGTACAGTTAAGGAGTATTGGACTTCTATTGACTTTGCACCAGATATACATAAACACGATAGAGCGTTTAATAAATTACCATATACAGGTAAGGATTTGTTGAAGAGAGTGTATAATAGTAATCCATTGGATATAGCATTAATAATAGGGAAAGGAAGCTAATGATTAAAGACTATAAAATATCAAGCCATAATTCTACTGTATGTGGTTATCCAGGTCGTGAGTTTGATTGGTCTAAGTTTGACTGGAATAGCCAAACGGAGCATAACTTTGGGGATATGCGTTATTCAACTACCTCAGAGTTTATTCCCAAAAACCAAAGAGGTAAGTTAATTGGTATTCAAAAAGCACCCGCTGTACACGTTGATAATTGTCTGATAGCAGATAATTGCGAATATCTACACATTCCGTATAAATGGGCAGAACAAGCAACTGTATATCGTGTTAGACCAAATGAAAGTATGTATGCTGGAAAAACATATCGTGGGCAGTTGGTTAAATCAGTTAAAGCCATTAAAAAAGATGATGGCTGGTATTGGAGATTAGAACTTAGCCCTTCAAACAAATAAGTTTCTAATAACCAAAGGAGTAAGTAATAGAAACTGATGATTAAAGATGGATGTGACCTACATAGTACTTGTAAAATTTGCCCTTATCCAGATTGCTATGAAGGTAACTCAATAAAGGTAAATCAATACAATAGAAGGATAAAAGCAAAGAAGCTACAGAATAAAGGCTTAACTTATACTGATATAGCCTGGGAATTAAATGTTTGTGAAGAAACAATAAGAAGAGATTTAGGATTTGTAAGATGAAAAAAACAATAGCACTTAAAGTACTGGCAGTTATCATAATAATAGCTGTTATATTGCTTTGTGGAGCATCTTTACTTGAGCTTGTTTATTCTTGTAGTTAAATATGGAAGTAGTAATGAAGAAGTACCAGATAATATATGCTGACCAAAATAAAAGGAGGGTAATATGAAAAATAACCAAATACCAGAGCCACCACTTACTGGAGTTGAGCTTATCACTCAAGAACGGGAACGCCAGATGACTGAAGAGAGGTGGGATGCCGAACGTGATG
>SDBU01000971.1_pt1 | contig 41906 bp, 81 predicted proteins | sample 2277071 | NCBI WGS metagenome assembly SDBU01 (sample SAMN10397929, study PRJNA504765) | marine sediment metagenome | isolation source: marine sediment core GS08_GC12, 126 cmbsf | place: Arctic Ocean: Gakkel Ridge, Loki's castle | collected 2008 | reverse complement strand
CTGCCATACTTGTAGTCTTGCCACGATAAGCAGTTTGCATCTCAATGAAAGATGGTCTTAAAGCTTCTGGCACTTTTTTTGCGTCATAGAAGGTTTCGCCTTCTACTTCGCTACCCTCTGATTTTCCGCCAGCTGGTTCAGCAGGGGGTTTGTTGGGGTCGGGGTCTGGTGTGCCACCATCGCACATTAAGACCGTTCCCAGCTTTTGATTTTTCATTTCGTTCCTCCTTTTCCTTTCAGCTTTTCGCTGAAGTTTTTTTTCTTACTTTCTTCTATAATCGGCTGGATAATTTTTCTTGCCAATGCTTTTCTTTTTATCTCATTATCTCTATTTTTTTCCATAAAACCTCTTTTAAAATCTTTTTATAATTTTAATTCCTCTATATTTCTCCTTTGTAATAGGGGTCTTAAAAATTCCAATTTGAATTGACGGCTTTCCCTTCTTTTTAATTTTTAATGCCTTTATTCTTGCAGTTATTTCTTTTAACTTTTGCTCTTCACTCATCTCTTTCTCCTTATCGCCTGTTGTCTTGCTTTTATGTGTGCTTTCTCAGGTAATTTTTTACCTTTGCTTTCTTTAAGATGACTTCTTAATTCCTTTTTTGTAATCCCTGTCATTTTTCCTTTTAATCCTTTTTTTCTTCTCGCATATTCTGCCCCAAATAAACCAGCCTGTTTTTTACTAATTATTGGAGTGTGAGGTCTATCTTTGCAAGGCATTATCTTCCCCCTAAAAATTTTGGCAAAATAAGTCCTTTTTTTCTTCTTTCTGCTCTGTTGAGATTTTCCATTGCCATTTTTCGTGCATAATAAACCTCAGCCATTTTGTTTGCAAGGTCAAGTATCCCGTAAGTAATTGTAGAATTTTTAGGAAATCCTTTTACTTCTAAAACTTCAAAACTTTCTTCATCATAATAAATTTGAAGACATTTAATTTTTGATTGTTCTTTGTCGCCTCCATTCCCACCTTTTTTTTCTTCAGACATTTCTCATTACCTCCTCAACTCTTTTGCGGATTTTTTGCTGTCTCTCTTTTCGCCTTTTTACTCTCTGGTCTTTCTCTCCTGGCTCTTTTAATCTCAAACCCTCTTTTTTCATCTCGCTACGAAGTTGGGCTCTTGAACCAATATATTTTTTCTCGTCTCCAAATTCCTCGTAAACATCGGGTTGAAATCCATATACGCCTGTTGGTATGTGGGGGATACTATCTGAAATTTTTATTACCTTATTTTCTTCTTTACTAAAAATATATCTTCCTGATTTACTCATCTTATTTTTGTCGGCACTTTCCCTGCCATATTTCCGTAAGGTTTGCTTATAACTTGTCTTCTTAATTCTGTTGAGTTAGGAGTTCCTTTTTGTAAATCTTGAGGTTTCATTCCTAACTTTGATTTTATTGCCTGTATCCGTGCTATAATATCTTGCGGATTCATTTCGGGCATCCTGTCAACAATAGTTTTCTCTATATCAACATTACCCATATCTCTTAAAAGTCCCTTCAGCGGTTCGGATATTCTAATCTCTTTATTTTCTCTATCTAATAATTGGTCAATTCTTGGGTCTGCCAAAATCTGAATTGTGTCCTGGGCTTGTTTGCGTCTTACTTCTATTGACATCGGAAGGGTAGAACCTATCTCAATAGATTCCTGATACTCCCCTTGAATTTCCTCTTTGGTAAAGTTCGTTTCAGCCAAAACCCCCATATCATCAAAATAAGTAACATCTTTTCTCCCTTTAAGTCCTATCTGCCAAAGTTGTCTTACTTTCCTCGCTATGTCTTTACAATAGTCCTCAACGCAGTCAAGTTGTTCGTCTGGCCTGAGTTTCTGCCCTCTTTCTATCATCAGGGCTTCGGTTGCTGTTTCAACCCCTGGTTGTGTGCCTGCTCGTCTATATTCTGACTGTCCTATAATTTCATTCAAATCTGCCTTTGCTATATTTGTAATGTTATAAACCTCTGCTGGTAAAGTTGCCTGGTCTAAAACCTGAATTGACCCTTCCTTGAGACCTTTAACGCCAATAATAGATTGGTCATCACTATTAATAATTTTTTCAATATCTTCTTGCTTGTATAATTCTTCGTCATAAAGATAAACTCCTTTCATCCTTCTTCTGTGAGACATCAACTGCGTTCTTGATTTGTTTATCTCGTTTAATACTCCTTCAACTGGGGCATAACCTGACATTGGCACAAACTGGTCTGGAATCTCGTCAAAACTCATCATCTCGTAAATAAAACCATCAACCTTAAAATAGTCAGATTTATCAAAAGCCCTTAATGGTTTATCAAATATGCCATCAGCAAGCACGGCAAATTTCTCGTGTTCTCTATCCCACACTTGATAAGTAACAAATTTTTGAAAGTCGGAAGTTTTTTCAAGAGTATCTGTTGCTTTAATAGTAAAACTTGGTTTCATTCTTTTGATTACTCCCTTATCATAGTTAGGATTTTCTCTTAACTTCTCTTTTGTGGTTATAACCCTCTCTACAAGCCAAGGGGATTCCCAGTAGTAATTAACATAATCCATCGGCCAACGTATATTTAGAGGACTGACTCTTGACGGCTTTACTCTCCCCTTTTCAAGAGTGAGTTTCATCCAGTCAAGTCCAATAAGAATTGTGGTAAGTATGTTTGATTTTACTCTTATTTTAAGTCTATTTTCTCTCCACCAATGATTAAGTCCCTGTTCTATTACAAATGCCCTGTCCCTATTCTCTCCTATCTTTTTTGATGGGGTTACGGTGATTCTGGGGTCTTTGATATAAAGCGAAGCTAACTTTGTTCTGGCAATAGCATAGGCATAATTCACGACAATAGTTTTACTTTTTGACGTTCCTTTTCCCCATTGAATTGAATTATACATCCCAACCCACTTTTTCCAATTCTGTTCGTAACTATCTTTAATAAATTTCTCTGTTGCAGAAATTCTGCCCATCCACATCTTAATTTTTTTATCTATCTTTTCTATTGCCATTCTTGTAACCCCTCCCTAACAACTGGTTGAAGTTGTCTGTTATGCTTAATTGCCTCTTCTCTTGCCTTAAAAAAACTCCCAGCAGGCGGTGGAGGAAGTTCTCGCTTTGACCCTGGCAAAAGCAGGTCAAGATGATAAGCCAGAGAATCTATAAGGTCTTTATATTTACCTCTTGGAAAACGGAGAATCTCCTCTTCAAGTTCAAACATATCTGATTTTAACAAAACTTGCCCCCTGAAAAAATAGGGTTGAAGTCCTAATATCCTCGCTTCCTTGGACTTCGTAGTATCTGTTTTCAGTTCTACTATTGGTATATAAATCCCTCTTTTTTTAGCCTCTCTTTGTAAATCATACTTGAGCAACTTCTGAAAGGCAACAACCTCAATCCCCCATTTTCTTATCGGCTCTCCGGACCTTTTGAAAAGTTCGTTAATATCAAAAATCTTATCAATAAGTTTATGAGGAAGAATCCTGTTTCTAAAAGTATACCTGAGATATATCTTTTTCAAGGCACTCATCCCGCAGATTGTTATGGCACTAAAACAAGAACCTTTTGTCGTTGAAATAGCGGGGTCAATAACCGCAGTGATATAACAACCCTTTGGATATTCAATTTCCTTGTAATACTTAATCCACTCTTTCTTAAAGTCGGCGTCTTCTGCACTAATCGGGTCGTTCATATACTGAGTTGAAAAGATATAACTTCCCTGGTCTTGTTTAATACTTGCCAAAGTCTTCAAATCAAATCTTTCAGGAAATAACGGGATGCCATTTTCTACCGCCCTTAAAAGTTCAGCTTTAATTTCTGGTTTGTTCCTGATTATTTCCCCATATAAATCGGCATCGTGATAACGAGTCCCGATATAATCTTCTCTTCCAACTTGAGGATTTTCAAATAAACTAATCGTATATTTATCCCAATCTATCGTCTTTTTAATCTGTTCCTCTGTGGTTACGGTTTCAGGTGTTACCAAATCGTCTTTCTTCAAATAATCGTAATGTCTGCCTGTAATCTTCTGCTCTGTCCCCACTGCCTCAATAGTCCCCTCTGCTTTAGTAAAGTCGGTTCTATTGGGGACTGTAACCGCTATTTGAGTTCCCCAGTCGCCTGATTTCGGACAAAATTCAGGAAATAAGAACCTGAAATGCTCATTAAAAAGAAACTGACTCTTGATTTCGGCTAACTTCTCCTTAGCGTTGTCAAGAGTGGACATAGCAAGTAAAATGCGTATATTTGGGTTATTAAGAATTAATTGTATAGTATGACCTACGTTTATAATAGAAGTCTTGAAAAACCCTCTTGGCCATAGCCAGAGTCTTTTCTTAGAGTCTTGATTGCCTACTTTATCACAGAGTGGCTTATGAAGGGTCTTTGTCAGGTCTTTGAACCCCAGAACCATTGTTATCAGGTAGTAGAGGTTCTTCTTCGCCTTCTGCCTTTCCTTCCTCCACGAGTAAGCTTCTAACTCTTTCCTTGAGTTCGTTAAGGGTGTATCTGTCATAATAATTTATATTTAAAGGTAATGGGTTTTCCCCTTTGCCCATTCCTCCCCTTTCACAAACAACTTTACAGGCTTCTAAACTTGTTGAGTCCTTGTCTGCGTCTCTCATTATTTCAAGTGTTCTTTGCACTGCTTCTGGTATATGTTTAGCAAATACAAGATTATATTCTTTAGCTCTTTCCTGCATATATTTTCGTATATTCTCTTTTTTAAGAGTGTAATGTGAAGCGTCTGCTGGGTCTTTTATTTCAGGTCTTGCTTTTCTCATTGCCTCAGTTCCATTGCCAGTTCTCATATATTCATCTACAAATACTCTTTCTTGGGGGGTTACTATATCTTTATTTTTCATTGTTACCTCCATACTTTTCTACGGTGAGCAAGAGACATATTTTAAGTCGTGAAGAAATTTAGACCGAGTTTTGAAAAAAGTGTAAAAAATATGGGAAAAGGGACTCGGTTTTGTAAAAAGTTGTATAATTCTGGGGAGAGGGGTATATATAATATATTAAATCACGCAGGGGGGGAACGGGGGTCACCCTCTTCCCTCTCTTATCCCCTCATTTATCCCCAAAAGTTAACATAATAACTATTATCATACACTGTTTGTCGTCTTAATGATAATTTCAAACCTTGCCTTTGTGAATAGATAATACAATATGATAATAGATGTAATAACTAAATGCTTACGAGTTTTTTAATCTTTAAGAGAATAAACTTTTTAATATATCGGATAAAATTGGATAATATATTTACTTCCCCTTACTCTACTATAACTTCATTCTTTCCAAATACTTCTATACATTCAATTAACTTTCTTAATATGTATAGTTCCACTCTTCCATTCCAAACGATTGGGCTTATTTCTAACTTAATATAATTAATTCCTATTTCTTTTAATACTCCATTTCTATACTCTTTTCTACCATAACCATTGTTATATCTAATATATATCTCTTTATTTATAAATCTTTCTAATATCTTATTACTAAACATTTATATTATAACTTCCAATACTTTCTACCATACTTATCAATCTTATATCTAATCTTATATTTTTTAATATCTTTCATTATCTCTTTCAACTGTTTTGCTTCACTCACTTATATACTCCATTTATCATATCAATTATATAGTTTTATTATTCCTTTCATTTATTATCTTTTCCATTTGTAATACCTTTGTTATTAGTGTTTTTATAGCCTCTACAAAGCTCGCGTTCAAGTTTTCCTGGAGTTTAAATAGTTTTAAGGCCTCTTTCTCTGCTTGTGTCATATTTTCCCTTTTAATTTCCTTTTTATGTTGTCTAATCTCTTTCTAACCTTGCTTTCATTGACTTGGTGGAGTATTGCGATTTCTGCCCGTTTATATCCTTCGTCAAGTAATTCAAGTGTTATTCTCTCAATTTCTGTAAATAAGTGGGGAGCAAAAATAATAGGAGCAACCGCCTTGTTATCAAAGATATTATCCATTCGTTGCGGGTCGTATGTCATTGCTCCCCTCAAATATCCTTTATTCATTTATATACCTCTCACTAATAGACATTTTTATGAGTAAAAATTTCTCAATCCGCCCCTTTTCTTTTGTATTATCTTCATTTTTCTTTTTATGCCTCTCTACCCTTACCCTACCTTGTAAGACACAAAACCCTCCGACGATAACCCGACGACGACTGAAATTTATAAATTGGTTGGTTGTTAGTAACTTTTTGGATTACTAACAATAAGACGCTAAAATGACCCATAGTTAAAGTAATGGTTTAACAGTTATCCACAGAAATAGTGCCACTTATCCACAGATTTTAGGTGTTTGAGTAATTATTCTACACTCTTATCCACAACTTTCTTTATGTTATCCACAGGAAAGTGCATTTTGTTAGTAGATTTTCACAGAGATTTCATAAACCTTTGGTATAATGGGAAGTAGAGCAGGGAAAGGAGGTGATTGGAGATGAAAATTAAATTGACAGACTTACCAAAAAGAAAAGATTTAATTGGGAAAATGATAAACATAGTGAGACAAGGTGGCAAATATCATTATGATTATCAAAATGTTCCTAAAAAAAGAAAGTTTTTAGAGGCAATAATTAAAATAGAAAATGGTGTTAAATGGATTTATTGGTATTGGAAGCCAGAAGCGGATAATAGCAGAGATTACGATTGCGGGTTTTCTGGGGTAACAATATCACCAAATTTTGATAATAGTTATCTTGAAATTTGACCCTTCCTCTTGCCCTTCCACGAGGGCAAGAATGAGGGGGTGATAAAAGATGATAACAAAGACAGAGGTTGAGCAAGGAAAAATAGGAAATAAAAAAGAGGTGGGATGAAAAAAATTATACCAAGAAGAGTAAAATGTCCAAAATGCTACGGAACAAAATTTTTTTCAGGTAGATATGGTCAAACTGCTTGCGAAGAATGTGATAATGGATATATCTTACCAAAGGAACTTAACAAGAGGAACAATTTAAATAAAAAGGAGGTGAGGAGAGATGAAAATAATAACTTGTAAAGAGTATAACGCAGAGCAATCAGAAAAATACCATAAAAGATGTAAAGAGTGGAAGCCCGAACAAGGTGGATTCCCTCAAATCGCTTTTTGTTTTTTCTATGACGAAAAAGGAAATAGACACGAGGACGGTTTTGTGGCTATGAATGAAAAGACACATATTTGGAGCAAAACAAGATTGGGAGTATTGAGAAAATTTAATAAATCTGTAAATTGACCCTTCCCTTGCTCCTTCGCTCCTTCATTCCTTCGGGGCCTGAAGGGTGTCTGGAGGAACTGGAGGAGCAAGATGAGGGGTTTTGAGGAGGAAAAAATGAGAGAGATTAAGTATAGAGGTATGGATGCTAATGGAGTTATGAGATACGGAAGATTATCTCAAGACAAGGAAGAATCAACATTATATTACAAAGATTACTCACAAAGAATTTGTTGGAATGATTCAAATATACCTGTCAGTAATAAAACATTAGGACAATACACAAACCACGAAGACAAGAATGAAAAGGAGATATATGAGGGAGATATAATTCTAACCATAACAATTCCAAAATGGAAAAACAAAGTAGATTATGATACTAAACCTCACACAGTATTTTTTAATAAGAAAGAATTAAGATTTGAATTTATAGAATTTTTGCCAATGATGTGGAGAGGGTTTCAGTCAATAGAAATCATCGGCAATATACACGAAAATAGTGAATTGATAAAGGAGAGAAAAAAATGAAACTTGAAAATCCTGACTGGCAAGTAGTAAATTCAGAACTATCAAAGAAACTTAAAAAGTTGGGTTATAAGCAGGAGGGTTTGTGGTGGTGGAGTGTATATGATAGTGAATATAAATATTGGGCAGTTGGATTGGAGGCTGATATTATGAAAAAAGTAGTTAGAAAATATTGTGTTGCCCCCACAGTCGCAGAATTGGGGGAGAGGTTGCCACATACGCTTAGATTAGATGAACAACATAAAATGCTTACTCTAATAAAAACTGAAAGGGTTGGCTCAGAAAGAAGGATGGAAGATGTTTATGCTTATTATTATATTGACCCCAAAGCGGAAAAACGAAAAGACCAAACGCCAGAATACCCCGAATATGAAACTAATGAAGCCAACGCAAGAGCAAAAATGTGGATATATTTGAAGGAGGAAAAACTGATATGAAAATACTCTTGATACAATTTCTGTTTTATGTAAATACTCTAAATTATAAGTGGCTATGGCTTATACAAAGTTGGATAGTGAAACTAATGAAAAGGAGGTGATAGAGATGAAAAAAGGCAAATTCCCCACTTGTGAAAAATGTAAAGAAGTAGAAGAAAAAGATATATTTTTCTGTTGGGTAGATGGCAAGGTATGCTATAAGAAAGTAGGTAATAAAATGAGTAAATAGGGTAATATCGCCAATTTATTACCCACTTAAATAAAGGGGTTAAAATGACAAACGAAGAAATTTTAAAGAAAGCAATTGAAAAGGCAAGAAAAAATGGTTGGAAACAAGCAACTTATTATATAGAACTTTATTTAAGATATGAAAATTCCCCTGCGTTATTAGAACCTTATTGGAGAAAATTTATCTTCTCCCACGACTTCGCAAAAGCGTTTGCTATTTATTTGCTTAAAGAAAGAGAGCAACAAGCAAGAAAATTATTAGGAATAGAATATATGCCTTATATAAATATAGAAATAGAAAGACATTCGGATTTATTAAAAGAAATTCTTCTCACACAAATGGTATTAGAAAAAGAACCACTTAAATATTTAGAGAAGTTTTTAAAATGACTATGTAGGTTAATGAGGGGGAAAAATGGGTGAAGTTATCGGAATGTATTTTTGTTTTATGTGTTGTGTGATTGGTGCGTTGATGTTCTCAAGTAGTTAAAGATTCCTCTTGACAAATGATATGGGAAATGTTATTATAATGAAAGTTATAAAATTAAAAACTGTTACAGGAAAGCAATTCTTTTGGGTTGTTATATTCCTTATGTTGTTAATTGCTATAATAAGTTGGATTTAAGGGGGGGTGATTGAAGATGAAAACTAAAAAACAAATTAAAGAAATGATTGCGAAGGAAAAGAAGTTGAGAAAAGTAATGCCGGCAAGGTCAGCATTTGGAGACGATAATTGGGGTAACATAGACAAGGAAATAATAACTTTAGAAAAATGCCTTGCTATGAGTGAAGTTACGATAAGAGAGAAAGTAGGTTCGCGAGTTGAAGTGTTAGAAGATGGTGGAGAAGATTGTATCGAGGATGCCATTGTCAGGGCTTATGATTGGGTTGTAGATGATACCGAGGAGTTAGTTTCTGATGATGATATAGAAATCTTTTCACCAAAAAAATAGAAACCCCAAAAATCAAAAACAAAAAGGAGATAATAATATGAGTATCTGTGATTTAAGAGATGAAGTAAAGAAAAAAAAGAAAACAGCATTAGAGTATATTATAAATATGGTGGCGAAAGAAAAAAAATGTAAGAAGAAAGAAGTCTTGATGAAGGAGGTGGAATAATGAAAGGAAAAAACATTAAAGTAAAAAAACAAATGGCAAAGGTATTAGACACGACGACATTAAACAAACTTGAAAAGATATGTAAGAGGATAAGGGATTGCCGAAATTGTATATGTTACGTTTTTGAAGATGAACATCAATGTTGTAAAGACAGGGAAAATTGTGGAATAGACCCAACAAAACCCTGTAGAGATTATCAGGAAGGGGCTAATGGGGAGGGGAAGTGAAGTTGTGCAATGAAGATTGTAATCGTTGTCCAATAATTTCCCACCCTAATAATAGACTGGTAACAAAGATAATGAATGAAGCGTATGATAAATTTGGCAATGAGTTTTATCACATAGTCCAAAAGCATTGCCCAAATCTAACGTGCTGTTATGACTGTCGTATTGATGATTTCTGTCATATTGAAGGATGTAAAATAATCAAGGAGGAAAAATGAAAATCAAAGTAACAAAAGTTGAAGAAAAGGAAGGAAAGAAAGGAAAGTTTTATGTTCTAACAACAAATGAAGGAGAATTTTGTGTATCTCCCGCAAGAATTAAATGGGCAGAGTTAATCAAAGAAGGCGATGTATTAGAAGTTGAAGCAAATGTATTTGGAAAAAGTCAATGGTTATCAAAGGCTGAAAGAATAATCTCAACAGACGAAAAGGAAGAAAATGGAATTTGTGATGAAATTAAAGAAGATGTTAAGAAGGAAGGCAAACCAGATTGGGATAAAATCAATGGTAGAAAAGAGGAAAAGATAGACGAAAGTGTTTGTAAGAATAATACTGCTAAAGAAATGTCTGCTTTGATTAAGGTAGGGAAAATTGAAAAACTACAAATAAATGACAACTCTTATATGGAAACTCTTTATAAAATAAGAAAACTTATTTATGAAGGTTATCGCAATCTTGGGAAAGACGAAGAAATTCCCTTTTGAGGAGGACCAAATGGAACAGAGAACTATTGAGGAAATCACAAACAAAATTGACGATTTACAAAAAGAAAAACATAAACTATTACATCACAGGTCAATCGTTCAAGATGAATATAATCAGTTAAGAAGGGCAGAGATAGAACTACAACAAGAGAAGTTGGAGATTATGAAAAAACGCCAAGATTTAAAGATTAGATTAGATAAAGCAAGGGCGTTGATAGATGAAAACGAGATTGAGATTAAGAGAAATACTAATGCGTTTTTTAAAGAAAAAGGGGGGTATTGATGGGATATTTTTCTAATGGAACAGAAGGCGAGGGATATAGAGAAGTATATTGCGATAAATGTATCCATTCGGAAGATTGTATTATTTGGCATTTACATTTATATCACAATTACAAAGAATGTAATAATAAAGATAGTTATTTACATAAGTTAATTCCAAGAGATGAAAAGGGATTTAATAAAAAGTGTTTGATGTTTATCAAAAAGGAGGATACTGATGAGTAAAGCAAAAGCACATACACGTTACATAACACAGGATAAAATAAGACTCCCTGGAGTTACTACAATTACAGGGTTAAGAGCAAAACCATTTCTAATCAAATGGGCAAATGATTTAGGACTAAAAGGAATTGACAGCACGAAATTTAGGGATGAAAAAGGGGAAGCAGGAACTCTCTGCCACGAAATGATATTAAATCATATAGAAAAAAAGCAAACTGACACTTCCGATTACTCTCAAAATGTTATAAAACAAGCAGAAAATTCTTTCCTTTCTTACTTGAATTGGGAAAAGCAACATAAGATAGAACCAATCCTTGTAGAAGTGCCTCTAATCAGCACAGAATTGCGGTTTGGTGGCACTCCTGACCTATTGGCATACATAGATGAGGTAACGACACTTTTAGACTTCAAAACAGGCAAAGGCATATATAAAGAGTTCTTTTATCAAGTTGGTGCTTATGGATTGCTTTTAGAGAACGGACAAACTATGAAAGACTATAAAGAAGTTCATTATAAAATAGAAAACTATATAATCCTAAACATCCCCAGAGCTGAAAATGAGTCATTTAAGGAAGAACAGAAGAAGTCTTTAAAGACAGAAACAGAGATATTTTTGAGGTTACTTGACATATATTATCTGGAGAAGAAATGAAAAATAAAACAATTCTTCATTTATGTCCTGGAACTGGTGCTATGAGTAAAAACTATGCAAATGCTGGATATGAAGTTATTCTTTTAGATATAAACGATGGTTGGGATATCAGACTAACACGAAAACCCGATAGGGATATTTATGGAATTTTGGCTGAGCCACCCTGCACTCATTTATCAGGAAGCGGGGCAAGGTGGTGGAAAGAGAAAGGAGATTCAAAATTATTGGAAGCGTTGGCAATAGTTGACGCCTGTTTAAGATTTGTAGTTATCTGTAAACCAAAATTCTGGTGTCTGGAAAACCCAGTTGGAAGATTAAACAGATATTTAGGAAAGCCCAAAATGTATTTCAATCCTTGCGATTATGGCGATCCTTATACCAAAAAGACTTGTCTTTGGGGAGAATTTAATAAACCTAAGAAAAATCCAGTTAAACCAGAAAAGAAAAACAGAATACATTATATGCCACCTTCGGAAGAAAGGAGTAGATTAAGAAGCATAACACCACTAGGATTTGCCAAAGCATTTTTTGAGGCGAACAAATAAACCCAAACATTATCTGGAGAAGGGGGGGAGATGAAGAAAAATAAAGTTTCAGAAAGCATTTGGGCTAACGAAGATGTTGTAATACCTATGGCAGAAGTTTCTTTTGTAGAAAAAATAAGACAACACGGAATTCAAGTGGTTATGAAACATTCAAAATGGCAAGACGAATTTCAGCATTGGAGTCCTATGATAGTATTGAATGAAAAAAATGCCCCAAAATTTCTTAATGATTGGTGTTTTTATCGTAGAGAGTTGGAGGGAAATATAAAATGAATATAGAAGAAGCAAGAGGTTTAGCAAGAGAGGGCAAATGCAGGGATTGCAAAGGAACGCATTATGGGGCTCACGAGTGCGGTATGGAAAATGATTGTGAAGATTTCAAAAAGGAAGTTGAGGAAACCATAAGAGATGAAGATATAAGATTGGCAAAATTGAAGAAATTAAATCCCTTTAGAGATGTAGATACCGAAAGAATAAAAAAAGATTTAGAAAAACTCAAGCAAGAAGTAGAAGATGCAGAATTGACTTTAAGGGTATGTCCAGGAGAGATAAATCTTATGGAAGAAGAACTGGAAAATAGGAAAGACCCTGAACACGAAAGATTTGAATGTTCAGCATCTCCCGAATGTAAATGTGAAGATTGCCAAAAAGAAAATGTAAAAATGGATTGAAAAATGAAACAAAACTTTTCTAAAGAAGTAAGAGAAGCGGTAATAGAGGTAACAAGTGGAATTTGTGCATATCCTTATTGTCCTAATAAGATAGAGGATTTTCATCACAAAATTCATAATACAAAAGCAAATAGGCTAACATATCCCTTATTTATACAAAGTATATTTAATTGTATCGGTTTATGTAGAGAACACCACACAGATAGTAGCCACGAATTTAACATAACTTTAAGACTTGCTGAAAAATATGAGGAATATTTAAAAAATTTTAAGGAGGGGGAGAGATGCCAGCAAACATAGTAAAGATTAACGATTCAAAAAATTTAGAGTGGTATATCGGAGATTCTAAAATGAAGAAATTGATTAAGTATCTTAACAAAATTGGAATTAAGTATTCAAAAGAAAAAAAATAGCAAGGAGGGAAAATGAAAATAATTGTTTATTTTATTTTGGGTATTCTTTTGGGAACAGTGGCTGATAAAATGCACAAAAGTTTATTTATGAAAATATTCTTTACATTGGTTATTTACATCTTGGGAATATCATTTGGTATACATTTGGTTTTAAAATAAATAAGGTGGTTGGCAAGAAAAGATGGAGAGAACAAGGAGGATGTTGAACTCTATTGAAAAGGAGAATGGGAAACTGCAAATAGATAATATGGGAGTCCTCTTATCGTTTGCAACTAATACCTCACCTGCCAACCATCTGTAATTTGAGAAAAAAGAAATTTTTAATAATAATGCCCTATAAAAGAAATCTTAAAATAATGCTTGACAAAACAGGATTTATGTGGTATACTTATAGTAGAAGGGAATTTAGAGAATGTCATCCGTGCTGGGATTCTATTTTTTTTATAGAATTTTAGCCTCCTAAAAGGGAGGGTGTCCGAGCACGGAACGGGCATTCTTCCTTGAGGGAGGTTATTTATATGGAAAAAATAAAAGGGGGTTATTATATTAAACCAAGATATATTCAAGAATCCAGAATTGCACACAAGCCACCATATATGCGTGAAATATGGGATTGGATAATTATGCAATGTAACCACGAAAGTAATAAAATTTGTAACAGAGGACAATGTATAAGAACTTATGAAGATATACAAAAGGGATTAGGTTGGAGTATAGGTTGGCGAAAAATGAAATATAATAAATGGCAATGCGAAAATATTATGAAGTGGTTAAGGAAAGCCACACTAATAACCACAGAGAAAACTACACGAGGTTTAAAAATTACCGTCTTAAATTATGACTACTACCAAGACGCAAGCAACTATGAGAGCCACAAGAGAGCCACAAGAGAGCCACAGAGTAGCCACACTATAAACAAGAATGATAAAGAAGTTAAAGAATTAAAGAATAAAGAAGTAAAGACTTTGTCAGCGAAAAAGACCGCTGACCCACTCGTTAAGGAATTTATAGATTATTACTTCAACACCTTTAGAGACAAGTTTAGAGAGAAACCTGTTATAGACGGTGGCAAAGATGGTATCATTATTAAACGCTTGCTATCCTCTTATTCGTTAGACCGCCTTAAAGAACTTCTTGCTAAGTTTTTCGTAAGTGATGACCCGTTTATTAAGAGAACAGGATATACTATAGGGGTATTTAAAACCCTTATAAACAAGATTATTACAGGAGGAGATAAAGATGTTAGAAAAGTTCAGACAAAAAATGGAAAGCTTGTCAGCGCTTCAGAACAAAAATGGCACAGCACCAAAAAACCCCTTGTGTGAGTTTTGCGATGATTTGGGGTGGGTAGTCAAGAGAGAAGGTTCTACAAGATGTAAATGCCTCATACAGAAGATAAAAATTAGAAATATCGGAGAAGAATTTGCAGATGTAAAATTATATCATATCAAGCCAAAAAATGAGACTCAAACAAAAATAAAAGCAATAATGCTAAAAAATCCTTATGGCTCGTATTATATTTATGGAGATTTGAATATGGGAAAGACTCACTTCCTCTCCGCATTATACAACAAAGCCCTTGATGATGGCTACATAGATACCACAAGATTTACAAAAGATAAGATATTTAAGAAACATATCACAGAATGGAATTTTGACAGAGAAAAGTATTGCCCCATAAATTATGAACTATTTGAAAATAGAGAAATTAAGTGGCTTTTCTGGGATGATGTAGGTAAATCTGATATGAGTAGTTTTTTCAGGCAAGAAATATATGCGATTATTGATTTATTCAGGAGCAATCCCAATACCTTCAGATTAGTAATGACTTCTACTTTTTCGCTGGATGAACTTGCTTCTCCTGATTATCTCGGAAGTTCAACTATTAGGAGAATTGAAGATTTGTGTGAAATAATAAGATTAAAATAGATTTCAAGAAATTAAAAGGTCTAAAGAGTATTTAGCAGTAATGCCTTATTTTGAGAAGGGGGGGAGATGAAATTAGCAATAGTGGGTTCAAGAAATTTTACAGATTATAATAAATTTTTAGATATAGTTCAAAAATATTTCAGAGAAGAAATAGATGAAATTATATCTGGTGGGGCTTATGGTGCGGATTCTCTTGCTTATAGATTTGCTAAAAATTGGAAGATACCATTTCAAGAATTTACTCCAAATTGGGAAAAATATGGCAAGAAAGCAGGAATTATTCGTAACCAAAAAATAGTAGATAGAGCAGATATAGTTATAGCGTTTTGGGATGGGTTTTCTAAAGGAACAAAAGATACTTTAAATAAAGCAGAACAATCAAAAAAACCTACATTTATAATTTATTTTTAGAGCACCAGAGGGAGAAGGGGAAGTGATGACAGGCAAACAAAGAGTATATAACTTTATTTCAAGTGCTTCAGTATTAACTTCTCACGATTTGGAAACTTGGGCTGTTAAAGAAATTAAGATGTCCGCAAGTAGTGCTTTAAGGCACGCAAGAACACTCATAAGAGAGGGACTTGTAGAACATCCAGATGGAGATATTCATAGATATAAAAGTAAGGAAAATCAAGAAGAACTTGTGTTTTAGGAGGAACTATGAAAAAACTAATTTGTTTAATCCTAATCTTAATGTGTGTTGGGTGTAGGGAAAAAGAGGAAACTATTGAGGATTTTATTTACTTAAGCACGGGAACTATTACAGGACATTTTCCCGATACTTCAATTCATTTTTCTAAAGAATCAACTTCTTGGTATGAAATAAGTATTGAAGAACCCGTTATGGAATATACCGATGTTCACTTTTCTGAAATAAAGGGTAATGTAGAAATCGGAGAAGTGAAGGGAGATATTATTATAAAAAAACGTGGCAACACTTTTGATGGTATTGATGTTGTTGAACTTGAAAAGAAAATTGACTGGATAATGAGGAATAATTATAAAGAAGTTCCTGCTAAACCACCGAAAGGAAGTTTTTATCCTTGCACTACTTATAAATCTTGGTATGAACTCTACCAGAAAAAAGAGGAGGAGTGATGGATTGGGATTTTGAAATTGAATTGTGGGCTCATTCCCACTATAAAACAAAAGAGATAATTCAAATACAAATTTTCTGTGTTACAAAAATAAACAAAGAATTTGGTAGAGAATTTTTTGAACTAATTGAAAAGGAACTTTTTGAGAATAATCGTCAAGAATTTAAACCAGAAGAAAGTTACATAGCAAAAGTAAAAGTTCACCGAGATAAAGTTGATGGGCTTTGGGTAGAATTGATAGATAAAAAAGCAATCAAAAATTCAAAGTGTATCAAAATTAAGGATAACCCCACAGGGGTAGGAGGGGAGGATGAAATCGGAAATAAAGTGTAAATATTGCCAAAAAAGTTTAGGCGAGTATCACGGTTATGAAGAAAGTAAAATACTGTATCTTCATTTTAAACAAGAACACTCAAAAGAATATGAAGAATTAAAAGAAACACATAGAAAATTAAAAGACTTAGAAGGAAAATACGGAAGTTTTTATATTATTTAATAATAACCCCCAAAGATAAACAGGGAGGTAAAATGAAAATATCAATTAAAGAGATAAGAAAAGATGTTAAAAGAAATTTAGAAATATGTGAATGTCAAAGAAATTATATTCATCCTATATCTCGTGTAAAAATTGTTTTAATAAAACCTGAATGTAATAATACGAGTGTTGTAGTTAAAACAAAATGCCCAACTTGTGAAAATATAAGAACATTTCACAAAGGGTATTTTTTGATGTAAGGAGGCAAAATGAAATCGGTATTAGAAATCCTTGTAGAAATAAAAAACGCTGAAATTTTCAGGGAACAGGTGTTAGAAAAATTGAGAAAATTATGGGCTGAAAAGGGTAAGGGGGAAAAATGCACGCATTAAGTGTAAAAAATAGAATTAGACGATGGGAACAAAGGGAGCGGTATGCTAAAAAAGTTATAGGCAAGGCAATAAAAGATATGTCTTGTAAATCTAATGAACGCATACTTGTGAAAGTTCGGTTATTGAAACATATAGTTGATATGTAAGGGAGAAGAAATGAAAACCAAACACGAAACAGTCCCGACTATTCCGCAAAGTAGTGCGAAAAAGTCTAAAAGAATGAAGAGTGAAACAGATTTACATAACGATTTACTCCAAGGAATACGAAAATTGGGTATAGATTTTTCTATGGGAGATGCAGAGAAAATAACAAAATTTTTATTGAGGAAATACAGGATATATGAGAGATAGGGAGGAATTATGAGAACATTCCTAAAAGACAAGGGGACAGACGAAAGGTGGAAGGAAAGGAAAAATAACTGGATTATTACAATTATTTTTGCTATTGTCATAGGCATTACTACATTTATTATTTTAGTATTGGGTAATGAACTGGTGGACAAAATTATTAAATGGATAAAATAGGAGGGGGAGAGATGAACAGAGATTTTGAAGTAGAAAAAAAAGGGTGGGAAGATTTGACAACGGAAGAAAAAATGGAAAGAATAAGACGACAAGTAAAAAGTCTGCAAATGTCAAATGCCAAATTACAAACGTTAGTAGAAAAATTAATGAAACACGAACATTTGAACGGAGAATTGGTTATGCCATTAAAACAATATGGTGATTGCCCATCTGAAGGCAAAATGCCCTGTAAAAATAATAAACTATATTTTTAACCTAAGAAAGAAAAAAGGAGGCGAAAATAATGGACACACGAACAGGAGAAATTCATTATTTCAAAGATGAGGAAGAACTAAAAAAGGCACTTGAAGAAAATAAGGATTTGGTTGAACTCGGAAATTCGCCCGACAAGAATTGCAAAAGATGTTTCGGTAGGGGATACGAAGGACAAGACATATATACAAAAAAGTTTATTCCTTGTCAATGCACTAGCCCAGTTTTAAAAATGTTTAGAGATATTGAAAACATAAACTGATAAGAGGGAAAAGGGGAAAGTGAAAAAATGCCCTTTTGTTTTTAAATTAGAAAAAATTAAACATTGCCATATAAATAATTACTATTGTAGACACAATATGAATAATTGCGGTTTACTAAACTATATAATAAAAAAACTTAAAGTGGTTTGCCTTTTTGGGACAGGGAGGGTTGGTGAAAAAATATAAAACAATTTCAGCCGACCCTCCTTGGCGAGTAGAATTAGGGTCAACTTGGAAAACAAGATTTACTGATAAAGCAAGACCTGATAAGCAATACAAAACAATGAACTTAATAGAAATATGTAAACTGCAAATTCCTTCTGCCGAACAATCACATCTATTTTTATGGGTAGTGAATCAACACATAGATTGGGGTTATCAAGTGTCAGAATCGTGGGGTTTTAAAGTGTGGCAAATATTAACTTGGTGTAAAAAAGGATTAGGGGTTGGTCGTTTTCAATGTAATACAGAACATATTTTAGTTTGTCGCAAGGGTTCAAGATATGGCAATCCTTTTGGAATGACAGAAGGAACTCATTTTAATTGGGAACGAGGAAAACACTCAGAAAAACCAGAAGAAAGTTATAAACTAATAGAAAAAATATCTCCATCACCACGATTAGAATTATTTGCTCGCAAAAAACGAGAAGGTTGGGATTGTATAGGAAATGCTATAAGTGGTAAAGACATAAAGCAAGAACTTGAGAAAATGAAAAGAGATTATAGTGGAGAAATAGTTGAAATCTAAACTTGAGGCGTTGTTATCTTTTCAATTAAAAGCACTCGGATTTAAACCAGAAAGAGAATATAAATTTGATAAGAAAAGAAGGTGGAGATTTGATTTTGCCTTTCCTAATAAGAAGATAGGGATTGAATGTGAAGGGGCAGTATTTTCTGGCGGAAGGCATACGAGAGGAACAGGATTTACAAAGGATTGCGAAAAATATAATATGGCAGTTGAACTCGGTTGGAAAGTTTTAAGATATACTGGAAAGATGATAAACTCTGGCGAGGCATTTTGTCAGATTAGAAGAATAATTGAGGTTGAGGAGGTAAAATGGGTGGATTAAAATACGACAAAGACGATGAACCAGACAAAAATGACGGTATGGGTTGGGAGAGAAAAGAACCGAGAAACAGGGAAAAAATTGTGAAAGAAAAGAGGGTAAAAGACGATACAATAAAGTCAGTAGGTATTGAAGGCGACCCTAATTTAGATTTTATGAAGCCGAAACAAGCGACAAAACCAGATGAGAAAGAAGAACCGCCAATGTCCCAATTTGATGTTATTATTAAACTTCTTGTTGAGATTAAGGATTTGTTGGTGAAAAAATGACAGAAGAACAAATAAAATTCGTAGTGGACTTTTGCTTCTTCCACCCATATTTTACAGGAACTATTGTAATAAAAGACGGTAAAATAATGAAATTGGGCGAAGTTGATATTTCAAAATGGAAGGAAAAGGAGAAAGAGAAATAAGGAGGTGATGAAATATGTATGATGATAGCACAACAGCAAACCCGTTGGGCACTTCATCAACTAATCCTTATAATAGTTATGGTGGTGGGGCTCAAGAAATATTGGAACATTACAAAGAGAGGGCAGAAAAAGCCGAAAGAAAGGCAAGAGAGGTGATAGGGAGAACAGTATATGTAGGAGTAGACCTTGCAGAAGAACCAAAAAAATCATTGAAAATGGAGGAGGAATTATGTTTATGTTCAAAAAACCTGTGGAACTAACAGAAGTATTGGTAGAACTCAAAAAAAAGGATAACGAAATAGAATGTTTAAAAGAAGAGGTAGAAGATAAAAAAGAAGGGTTAGAGATCAGAGAAAAACAATTGGAAGAAAAAAACTGGGAAATCACGAAGTTAGAGGAAATGAACAAGATAGACATCACAAAAGCCAAAGATGAAGTTCGCAAAGAAATGCAAGAATCTCTAATTACAAGCGATTTAAAAAGAGTGGAAGCAGTCGCTAAGCTAAATACCTATATTGATATGGACACCAAAGAGGAAAGAAAGCATATTCAAAAGATGTTAGAGAAAGCAATTGAAGGATTGGGAAAAACAAAGGTTGAAATCAAAAAATAAGGAGGTTTGAGAGAACGCAGTAGAGATAACCATTAGACTTTAGCCCCAAGAGCCGAAAGGTAACAAACGGGAGAAGTTGCTTGTTCGCTACTACAAGTGATTTCTCTCCGTTTTGTTATGAACCCACAAATTTTAGATGAAATAGTAGCAGAAAGGGGCTTTAATGAGGCTCAAAAGGCTGAAGAGCATAATACTTCGGTTGGTAGCCCTACAACTCAACAGGCGTTAAACTGGCTCAGTAGGAATTTATCAGAAAAGGAACTTCAAACCCTTTTCTTGATGTTTGGTGGTTGTAGAACCGCTACTTTTCAGGAAATATCTCAACTTATGAATATATCCAGAGGAACTGCTTATACATATTATAAACGAGCAAAAACTAAATTATTTTCTTCCAAATACCTTTTTCGCTAATTCTGTTAATCGTTCTTTCACAAAATCCACCACTACATCTGCTATTTTATTGGCAGGAATACTCGCAATTAACTTGGAAATTTCTGGCTTATACTGGTCTAAAGAGTCAATAAGTCCAATAATTGTAGAATATCCTACCCCTACGATTGCCTTCCAAATTCTTTTAATCATTTTTTCTTCACCTCCTTTTCATAGTATAATCTTTTCCAGTCCTTCTTTTCTCTCAAATACTTAAAAAACAATTTCATAAAAGTTACAAGAGCCACGACTAAAGAGGCACACAAGGTTATAAGTCCGCCAATTGTTGCTTTTAGGAGTCCTGTATCGTTTATCGTGCTACCTATCGCAGTTATTTTCTGGTCTACGGATTTATCATATCCAACAATTTTTACATCAATAAGTTTTTCCATTTCGGACTTAAATTGTATCTGGCTATTTTCCATATTGGCAAGTTTGGTATCAACTTGTGTATTTTTTTTATTAAACATCTCAACAGATGCTTTTTCGCCACCAAATATCAAAGAGAATGGGAATTTATTCAATATCCCCGCATCAGCAGTCCTATTACAAAAATAAGGTAAGGCGTCATATAAAAATAACCCAAAAACTATAACCAATATATAGAATAATCGCCTTTTGTATAGCCTTGCACCACTTCCTTTATCTTTTTTCATTTTTTCTCCTTTCTCCTTATATTTATTTTAGTGCTTGTCTCTATAAAAACGCCATACTTTGCCCCAATCCCTTCTGATACTATTGATATAATATTTGAAAATTCTTTGAGAATTGTTTTTTTACTTACTGGTTTCATTTCTCCCCCTTACCATAAATTATGGTTTCATTTTTCGTCCTTTTTAAACTTCTCAATTTTTTTATATAATTTTTCGTAGTCTCCTGTCAATTCTTTTCGTCTTTTTTCTAAGTCTTTCATTTCTTTCTTAAATTCAATATTTTTAATTTCTATTTTATATTGCAATACACCAAATGGATGAAGATACATAATATATCCACCACCTATATCCTCGGTTTTTCCTTTCGGAATACTACCATCCTTATATAATTTACAATAATCAGCAAGTAGCATTTTTTCTTTCATTTCCCCCCCCTCTCAACTCGCCTAATCTCCTTTCTTATGGTCTTGTTACATTTTGGACAATCGTATGTGGTGATTACAAGTGTTTTTGTTCTCTTTACATTTTTAACAGGTTCTATTAATTGACCGCAATTGAAACACATTTCCATTTTGTTAATCGTAGATTACAATTTCCATATCTACGATACCATTTATGATAACAACTCGACATTTTTCTCGACATTTTGTCGGGAATTAAGTGAGATATGTATGCTAATGTCAGTTATTGTCAACCTTTTTCTTGTCTTTTTGTCAACTTTGTCAAGATATTTCTTGTCTTTTCAGCAAATTTGTCAAGATATTTCTTGCTTAATTGTGTCATTAACTATATTGTAAATATATTTATTTGCATTATTGTGCAAATATTTATAAAATTATCAACTTGTCAACTTTCTCTATTTTTCTTGTCAACTTTCTACAAATTCCTATATGAGAACAACCAATACACAAATCAGATAGACATTTGGGCAAATAATTTAAAAAAACTGCCTTAGGACAAGCCTCAATTAATTTCCGAATTGCTATGAGGTCAGAAACAAAAAGACTATCTAATATTTTATTGGCTTGTTTGAAGGTCATAAATGCCCACCCCTCATTCCTCTTTTAGAATATTTCTTTCTTTTAATTCGTCTGTGGATTCTCTGCTTTCTGACTCTTTTTGACCTTTTCCCCATCTCATTTTTTCCTTATTTCTTTTAAAATTGTAATTTTTTTTACAACCCCACGTGGAATAATAATAATATCATTCGTTTCACCACCTGCATCGGGGTCTCTGGTGCTTAATAAAACTACTCTTCTATTGTTATTTTCAAGCAGAAAACCTATACTTTCCGTTAAATCAAATTTCTTTTCCAACGATTCCTTAACACTTACATTTGTTAATGCAAGTATATCCTGCCATTTAACTTTTGCTATTTTTTTCTTTATTTTTATTACGTCTTGTTTCATTCTTCTGTTAATGTTCCTTTTGTAATAAAAAATAGTGGAATTTCTTTTTTGCCTAATCTATGACATTTTTGACAAAGTGTAATTCCGTTTGAAACTACATATCTTAATTTAGGAAAATGTTTCCAAGATTTAATATGATGGGCATTTATTACACCACCAACCTTACCACAAATTACACAAGTATAAAAATCTCTTTCAAAGACTTTTTTGCGCCAAAGTTTATATTTTATTCTTCCTTTTTGTCTTGTTTTTTGTTGTCTTCCACCTTTCCAATTCCAATGATTTTTTCCTCTTATTGCTAAACTTATTTTTCTTTTAGTTTCTTCAGAACGATGTTTACCTTTTTTTGCTAAACTTAGTTTTCTTCTGACTTCTGCAGAAGGTTTTTTGTTTTTAAGAGATTCGCTTATTTTTTTTCTTGTTTCTGGAGAATTAAGGTAGCCAATTCTTTCTTTTCTTTTTAGTCGTGCTTCTGATAATATTTTTTTGTGTTTCTCTGTTCTTTTATAAATTCCTAAAGGCATCTATTCCTCCGTAATCCACTCATCAAATTCTTCGTTATCTTCGTCATCTATCATAAACCCTCAATTCCCCATTCTCAACTATTCCAAATTGGTTAGTCCACATAGAATGTCCAGTATCTCTTATCTGTGTATATTCGTGCTTTTTTATGTCGGTCATACATCCGAGACACACAGCAAGAAGTTTTCCATCGGTAGTATGTTCCTGTCCATAAGTATGCCCGTGAAACTGGATTACATTTGTCCTGAATTTGTTTGCTAATAACAACGCCTTTGTGGTGGGTCTTTTCGTGGCTCTGTCAGGATGTGTTATACGCCATTCGCTTTTCCCGCTTTTCACAATGCAATACATATAATTTGAAGGAATTATTTTAGTATTTCCAATTTCAGTTTTGACTATTAAGACTATAAAGTTTATCAAATCTTCAAACTGGTCGTTGAAGTCAATTCTTTTCAAGAGTCTTTCATCGTGGTCGCCTGCTATCACATAAATTGTATCAAAAAATTTACTCTCTGTAATAAAGAAGTCAGCAAGCATACTAAATTCTTTTGTAAGTTTTACTTTCCCCTTTGTATTCTTATCAAGAAATCTTGAAGCACCTTTTTGGTCTGTTGTGTCTCCACCTAAAATGAGTATCTTTGACTGGCGTTTTTTTGAGACTGAGTTCATATAGTTAATAAATTTTGTGTCGTGCAAAGGTATATGTAGGTCTCCTGCAACTGTGAATATATCTGCTTTTGGTTTTAAATAATCATCATAAATCGGAGCAATAGTATCTGGCACTTTTTCCAGTAGATAAATATTGTGCGCTACTCTCCAATGAGTAATTGAACTATAACTCCTTTCTGTTTTTCTCATTACTTCCTGATGTGAAATCATTGGATTGTTTGCAAGTTTAAGTTCTTCGGGAGTCCATTTTTTGTAATTGTGTTTTCTTCTTTTCAAATTTCCCTCCTTAATAAAGCCATAGGCAATTAGGAAACTTTGCCCCGTCAATATCTGCGTGGATATATGTCTCGCCAACTTTGAGCCTGTTAAATCCTGAAAGAATAAGGGAGACTACTATCAAAAATCTATCCCTTGAGTTTTTACAGGATATATCTACAGCCAACCCTCTAAGATGAGAAGAAGTTTCAGAACCCTTAACTTTTTTGTTGTGTTTTTTACATCTGCAACCTGAATTATAAATAAAAGGCTTGTTATATTTTTTCTCTGCCAAATCAAGCATTGCTATTAAAAAATCGCTTGCGTTGTTTATGCCACAATCGGGGCAATTCAAATCTTCTTTTTTCATTGCTTTCTCTCCCTTTCTTTTAATTCCAATATAATCCTAACCCATTCTGAGGTTTTTAATCTTCTGTATTCTTCCTTCGTAAACACTTCTCTCATTGCTATATCTTGAACTAACATATTGTATTGTTGGGAAGATTTGACTATTGGAATACCATATTTTTTTGTAACCTCTTTTTCTATCTCTTGATACCCCTTCATATCCCCTGCTTTAATATATTGTTTTACTTTCATATCGTAATATCTGTATGCCTGTTCAATATTAACCCTCTCCTTTTCCTCTTTAGTCGCAAACCAATGAGGGATAAAATCCATAGCGTCTAAAACTGTGTAAGCAATAGACCTTTTTTTATCAGGATGTTTGAAAGGTTGTCTTGTATAAATATATGCTATCCCCATTTGTTGCAAAAATTTCTGAAATGTAGTTTTGTCCTTGTCCTTCCAATTTATATAATCTCTTACTCCAGGCATACCTATTTTAAAATAAGCACTTGCTCTTTCCATATCACTTTTAGGAAAATCAAACATTCCTTTTTTAATCCATTCAATAAAGAAATGGGGAACTGCCGCAAGATTAAAATACAGGTGGGTTGCAGGTTTTCTTCTCATAAATTTAGTTTGTTCTAAAAGAGGGTCGGAAAAAGTAACAACCGTTTCTGGTTTTCCCTGTTCTTTTAATATCAACCTATATCCTTCCATCCAAGTTTTTACTTTTTTCCCATATTTTGACATTACATAAGTTGAGGCCAATACTGGTAACACAAATTTCATAAACGCTTGATACATATAATGTCTTGCAAGTTGAGCCCTAAATCTCTTTGGGCTTTTGTGCATTTTGTATAATACCCTTGCCATAGAAACCCTGTAAGTTGGGACAAAAAAAAGTCTATTGGCATACCTTCGGGTTCTATGAGGAAACTTCGCATAATTCGCCATAAAGTCATTGGCTATATCTGTCTTTTCAAATGAAGTCATATCTTTTGTCAAAATCGCTTTTTCAAGTCCTAATCGGCAAGCAGTCCTCCCAATTTTATCCATAGTCCAAGTTGACTTTTGATTTAATCTCATAAGATTATCCACAAGAGCAAGGGGGTTTATGTCTCGGATAATTTCGTCTGCCACTTTGCGTGGCCAAGTTTTATACATCTGTTCCACCATATCTCTTGCCAGTTCTCTTATCGCTGGTTTATAATCAAGAATGTTGTTGTATAATCCCTGTCTTTCCCATAATAAAACTTTCGGGTCTTTTCTAATGTGCATCATCAGGGCTTTTGGAATGTTGGTAAAAAATTTAATTCCTGCTGCTCTCCAACCCTGAAAAATATCATTCTTGGTCATAATCAAGGGATTATAAAAACCTATCATCTTGCCTGTTACATTTATTTTATCATAAATTCTCATCAAATAAGGAGTATCTTCCGCCCAAGCAAGTTGTTTAAGTGCCTGTGCCATAGCAGGATGATAATATTTTCCTTTTGCAGAAGGCATAAGTCTATTGTCTACTGGTAGCCAATCAGCAACTGGTTTTGTAGAACAGAAATTAGGATTTTTGTTTATCGCCTGTATAAGTTCATATTTCAACGCCTCATTTCTTGTGTCGTTTATGGTTTCAGCAACGCTTTCCATTAAAGTCCCAACTTTATATCCCGCTTCTTCTGCTTCTTTAATCGTGTCAAATTTTCTTCCTATAAAATGGTATGGTTTAGCGGATACTTTTTGAGCATATTTTCTTCTTTTAATAATTCCTGTAATAGTTTTTTTAGGATAAGTTACTCTATGTAAATATTTTAATCCTTCTAATTTTTCTATTCTTTTTTCAATCTGTTCTTTTTCTATTCCTTTCGCTTTCGGTAGTTCTTCTTTCAATGCTTCTATAACATTTTCTGGCCATTTCCCTTTTTCAAGATACCCCATTCTTTGCCTTTCACCTAATGACCAATCCTGTATTTCTATAATTCTTTTCGCAACTTCGTCTGTCCCTACTGGCAAAGGTTTGTTTTCTTCTATGGCATATTGAAGGGTTTTCATATCTTCTTTTGACAGTCCACCTAAGAGATTCTTAGCAACCTCAAGAGATTCTCTTGCTATCTGCGGGGCAGTTTCCTCTACCGCTACAAATTTCTCAACTACATCAGAAGAAAGTCCTCTGTATCTTGTAAATTCGCCAAGAATATTACCTATTGTTTTTTGTAATGGGGCTGTTATTGCTGGGACATTTACATATCCTTTTTGGTCTTGTAGTTGTTCGTTTAGGAAATTTGTAAGGGTTTCTACTTTCGGGGGTTTTTTAACTGCTTTAAGTATAAGTTCTTTAATTTCTGGCAACATTTCTGGTTTAACTTCTGGAATGATTGGTTTAATAACAGGAACTCTTGGAGTGGGTATAATTCCAGTTGGCGGGATTGTCGGCTTTATGGCGGGTTTGTAAGGAAGTGCTTTTATTGGTTTTAAAATTTCTGGTCTTGCTTTTAATAATCTTGGGAAGTCTTTGGCAATAGCAGTTACCACACGAAAGGCAGTTTTATAAACTGCACCTTGTAATGCTGCTTTTGGAATAGATTGTTCAGGTCTTTTGGCGGCAACTCCTGCTATTCCACCTTCAATCGCAGTTGATACAAGATGAGATATTTTAGGATATTGTCTAACTAATGTATGTATTGCAGGAATAGATGTTGAGATTTTTCCTAATATAGAAGGAATTATTTGATGTGCAAATGCAGAAGCAGTTGACCATTTAACCATACTTTCAACCAATCTTTCACCCCTTCTTGCCTTAAATGCTAACGGATATTGTTTCGCAAATTCCTGTTCGGCGTATTTATCATATCGTTTAGATAATATTTTTTCTCCTTTAGGAGATAAATCATAAAGAGGTTCTATTATTTCTTTAGGAGCAACAATTTGGGGTTCTGTTATTTTGCGTTCAGGAGGAGTCCATTCAAGAGGGACTTTGGCAGGTTTTCCAGCAAGTCTTATATCTAAAGGTTTCTTTGCTTTAATTTCTCCTAAATCCCTATCAGTAACTTCTTCCCATATTTTTCTTGCCCTTTCTTTTCTTTTAGAAGGATAATATTTTAATAGAGGGTCTTCTTCTTTTTTAGGAGCAATCAATTCTTTGGCTCTCTTGAAAAGAGAAGGTTTTTTAGGATAATATTTTGCCAAAGGGTCTTCTTCTTTGGGATAATATTTTAACAAAGGATTTTCTCGCATTTATTATTCCCCTGCCCCACCCAAAACTTTGCTTAAATCCTCTTTTTGTTTATCGGTTGCCTTATTCCAATCTTCTTGAGAAACTTGGGGGGGTCGTGTGCGTTTTATTTTCGCCAACCCCAATTTTTTCTGTATCCATTCCTTTGTATGAAATTGTTCAATTACAGTAGGATTCTTTTTATAAATTGACTTTGCTCTCTCATAATCTATACCAATTCCCATATCTTCCATTACCCCTGTTAAAGGATTAATTACCTTTCCACCAATAGAAGCAAGAAATACATTGTGGATATGTCTATTTTGAGTTCCTATTCCAGCAGGAGAAAGTCTTGGTGTTTCTTTCGCAACAACTTCTCTTTCTCTTAATTTTAATTCTGTTGCTTCTTTCTCTCTTTCCGTTTTCGCCTCTGCCATTCTTTGAAGTGCCTCCGATATACTCCCTATCCCTGTAAGCACTTGCTCTGGTCTTTTTGCTCTCCTAACTGCTGCCCCATATCTTGCACCCCATTCTCTAACTTCACCTTCCCATTTTTTAGCCATATTAACCTCCTACTACTTTTTTAGCCACTTTTCCCAGTCCTTTAATAGCACCATAACCTGTTAAAACATCACCTATACCTGTCAATGCTGAAGCCCACCAAGGTTTTCTTGCCCCTTTTGCAGCAGCAACCATTGCCTCTCTCTCATAAGCAGCTAACATTTCTTGTAAATCTCTTTTTAATCTATTTTGCTCTGCCTGAAATGCCCTTGCTTTTTCACTCTCGCCTGAAGCCCAAGCTTTTTCTGTCTCTTGTTGTATCCGTTCATATTCGGTTGTCGCTTGCTGTAAGGCAATGTCTAATCCTACTTCTTCTCTTTTTTCGCCATACTCCTCGCCTATTTTTCTCTGTTCTGAGAGCATAGCCCCAGTAGTATACATTCCTGCTCTTTTAAATTTCCTTCTCATAAGGGCTTTTCTTCTCGCCTCTTCTTCTGGATAATGTTCGGTAGCTCTGGTAAATGCTTTCTGGTAGTATGGTTTTCCTAATAAATCTAATGTGTTTGGCATAATTCCCTCCTTTAATTTTCTCTAAGTTTTTTTGGTGAATAAAAACAATCAAGAATATTCCATTTTATATTCTCATCTTCGTTAAAGTTTTTAATTCTAAACTTAAAATTCTTACCTAACAATCCTTGCCCTAATTTAATTTTCTTATTATAAACTCCTGTTCCCCATACATCAATAATTTTATCTACGAAAGTTCCGTTATCAATAGAATATCCTATATTTAGAGTCCCTGTTGATTGTTTTGTTCCTGTCGCCCATAAATACCAGAGTTGCTTTTTGTTGTTCCTTAAATTCATATCATAATTTTTTGTTTCTAAAAATGCTTCTATCGCTTCACCTCCAAAATTGTTTCCTTCTTCATCAATAAACACTTGTCCTGAGTTTGAACTTGAGGCATACCAACGTCTTTTGGACTTTGCTGTGGCAGCGAAATACTTTTTGTTAATAGGCCATATTTTATTCCTAACATCAATCAGTGTCCCGTAATGGTTATATTTAAAATCCCCTGTGGAAAAATATAAAATATAATCCTCTCCGTTATATGTAGAAGATGGAGATGTATATTCTGTTTCTCCTTCCCTGTAATTCATAACGACAGAGGCAAGATAAAAATTGTCGTCAGTTATTGTCGGGTCTTTTGTTGAGAGTTGAGCAAGCCATTGTCCCCAGTAATTGTCCGTAGTATTGACTATCATATTCCCTGCTGTAATTGGTGTTGCTGTGAAACTTGAAGTAGCAAGACCCCCCTCTGATGTTGCAAATTTTACATAATGGTCAATATATGTATTAGTCGGCTTTCCTTCAGATATTTCAAATATATCCCATGCAGATACTAAAGTTCCAAAATTATGTGCTTGACTTTTTACATATCCCCCTGGGAATAATTTATGTAAAGTCGGTGTCTTTGTTGAAAAATCAGTTTCAAAATTTGCCCTTATTTTTAAGTATCTTCTTAAAGGCACATAAGTTTCAATTCTACTTGGCGATGCCCCAGTTGCACTTGAAACTTGAAGATTTACATAAGAACTTCCATTACTCCACGCAGTATCAGTAGAAGATGACGCTTGATACCAAATTGTAGTGTTCCTTAATAAAGTATGAGAAGCACTAAAATACCCATAAGACGACCAAGTTGTTGACCCTGGAGTTGCCATATAATCTAATGTTTGAGAAGTGAAAGTGCCTGTTGAAAATATATCAGCATTAAACAAAAAATCTACACCTGATAAATCTTCGCTTCCACTTGTATAGGAAATACCAGAAGTATAAGCATTTAAATTATTGCTTTGCCAATAATAATATGTATTATTTGGGGTGCTATCTGCTGAACAATGAATCCAGTATATTGTATTAACTGATAAAAAAGTAGTTGTTAAATTTAATGTTACCCAAGCAAAGTTGTCAGTTTCTGAATCAAAAGCTGGAACATCACTTGCAAGTATTGTTGCGGAAACTATTGTTGTTCCAGGAGAGCCATTGTTGTCATCTTTTATTGCAAGAGTCCCATTGTTTGGACTCCCAGTTTTTGCTAATTCTATTTTAACTATATGAATTTTAGTTGCAGAAGAATTAGATATAATTTGAAAACTTTGTGCTTTTTGTCTATGAGAAGGCCAGCTACCAACTTTTCCAAAAATATAACCATAGTTTTCTGGATTCGCAGTCTCTAATTCAGAACCAGCAAAAGATTCTAACTTCAAATTTCCAGATACTGTATAAGTATCAAGGTCAATCATTGTCCCTGCATTCCAATCTACTGCTGTGTCTTGTGGTTCTAAATTAACATATCCAGGGGCAGAAGCGGTATCTATTGTGTGGGTTGAAATAGTGCCTGCCTCAAATTCTGATTCGGTAGATTGAGCCCAAGATTTAAACCATATCTGTAATTGATTGATTTCCTCAACTAAAGCGTCTATATTTGAAGTAAGTAAAGTTAATTGATTAGGTTTAAAGGAGTAAACGCCCTCTCTTGCAAGCCAGACTATGTCGTTTGTGTCCGTTCTTGTCTGTATTGTCTTATCACTCACACAACCTACAAAATCACTTCTTTTTATATAGGCGTATGCGTCTTCTTCTGTATCATATTGCATAACATACTCAGCAGGGAAAATCTCGTAAAAAGAACCTTCTTTAAAGAAAAACATAAGACTATCCCAGGGAGAAGGATATAGTCCTGTGCAGACATCTGAATCATCAGCGTTGATTTCAATAATACTTGTAGCAAGCCAATCGGTTTCGCTTCCTTCCTCACACCAATACAAGACACTTTTGTTGTCTGCCACTCCAGATACAAAAAGTTTGTTATCTTCTGCTAAAAAGAAATTCCCCTTTGGGGCTGTGTGAGTTGCAAAATCTGCGTCATATAAGGCAACAAGAGTTGTGCTGTCCCAACTATAAGGATAAAATATCCCATCTCCAAAAATATATTTATCATTAAAAGTCGTTCCTCTTATTTTGTTAGTGGTGCTAAGAGTATCAATTATAACAGTCCAATCTCCACCACCAAGAGAATAGTCAACCCTCCCGTGTCCCATTCTTATTAAATACTCTGTTCCATCTGCTTTAGTAAAAACATCAAGACCTTCGGCAATATTTGAGATTTTGTAAGATAATCCGCTTCCCCCGTCTCCTGTATAAGCATCATCAAGAACCAGCGTTGTATCATCTGTAACAGAGTCAATAAAATACCATTTATCCTCAAGTTGGATAACATCGCCAGCAACGCAGTTTGTAGAGGCGTCCCAAGTTGTCCCAGTCCCTATAACAGAAGTTCCCGTAGTAGTTACTGACGCTGTTCCAGTCTCATATTTTATTGAAATAGAATCTTGGGTATATCCACTAACTTTCTCAAGATTTCCATTTGCCCAGACTACATTCTCGGCTCTTGAGGCTTCTGTGTCTTGTATGGCATTGTCTGGAGTGTCTAAATTAACCCCATCACTTAAATTATAAATTGGGAATACTTTATGTTGTTCTTGAGCACAAGAGTTACTGGAAAAAATTAGAACAGATGATACCACTATTCCAAAAATTATCCACCAACAAAAATCTTCTTTATAATTATTTTTCATCACCGTTTTCTTCTTCTGCTTCTTCTAATTTTTTTATTCCTTGTTTCTGATTTCTTTCAAGATTGGAGAGCCATACATCTAAATCATAAACCGCTTTTTTTATTCTATAAAAAATTCTTCTAATATGTTTTTCATCCTCAACAGAACAAGTTGCAAAATGTCTAACCGCTATTTGTTTGTCTTTTTTCACTTTCTCAAAGCAACATACACTACAAGTGATAAAACAAGCCCTGTTAGTAGTGCAATAACTCTTTTATTTCCTGACGCCATTCGCCAAAACTCATTGCCCTTTTCATTATGAAGGTCAAATTTTATTTCAAGTTTATCCATTCTTTCCTTAATATAATCAATAATTATTTTTAGGTCTCCGTTCATTTAATCCCCTGTCTTATAAACAAGTTTAATTGCTCCTCGTCTGGTAGTTATATCTCCAAATTGTTTTGCCTCAAAAAATGGCTCTATAAATAAATTCTTTTCAATTTCAATTTTCTTACCCACATAAAAAGAAAATAAATTATATTCCTTAAAATCAGTTGCAAATAAAAACTTAAATATCTTAAAGTTCGCCTCAAATCCACCAAGTAATTTATCCTTTTTGGTAATTATATTGTTATCCAGCAAAAGTTTTATTTTATAATTCTCAAATGGGTAGTTAAGAGAAGTAATAAAGTTTTCAATATTTTTAGAGTCTTTTCTTTCCCACCTGAAGTCTATCCATCTGTAAGGGAATAATTTAAGCGAATGACCGTAAAAATAAATTTCATCTTTGTTTTCCCACGCAAATTCCCAATCTTTGTAGTTATCAACTATTCCTGCAGAAATCTCGTAATCACTATCCTCAAATGAGAAAGAAAAACTAAGTTCATCAGCGTATAAATTACAATATAATAGTAGCAACATAATAGCAGTAATAAAATATAATATTCCCTTGATAATTAACTTAAATCTTTTCATTTTGCCTCCTTTTTCATAATTCCATTAAAGTAAGAACAAAAAGAATAGGAGTCAAGAGCAACGCCCAGAATAATCTGTAAACTTTCTTCTTATATCCATATCTGTCAACTTCTTCTGTAAAAAATAGTCTATTCATTCCGCTCCTGTTGAGATTTTATTTTGTTTCCTTTAAATATTCCCAACACAATTGATCTATTTGATTTGACATTCTATTTACCTTCTTTTCTATGCTTAATAAAATTTCAGTATCTGTTCTTTTAATGCTCCCAAAAGCAAGCATTCCCATAAAAGCAAGACATATAATGATAAATATGATTTCTTTAATTTTCATTCAATAACTCCTGTTGAACTTTTTATTTTTTCTATTTCTCTTTGCAGTCTTAATGCTTTGATAGGGTCAGGAGTTTCTTTTGCTAATTCCTCATCTAACGCATTTTCCTTTGCTTCTACTTTCTCTGCTTTTGTGATTATGGTGTTATCAATAAATATCTTCTTATCTCCTTTGTGTCGCCATTTGTCTCTTTGTGGTCTTATTGCAAGCAATTCAGAATGTTCTATATCTTTATAAGGATAATCTTTTAGCCAAGCAAAATCCTTATTCATAATTCTATCCATAAATTCTGTATTTGTTTCTTCTGCTTTTTTCAAATTCCAATTATATAATAAGTCGCTTATCGTTCCGTCGGGCTTAAAGAATACCCTCTTGACTTCTGCGAAAAGACTTACCCAACAAAACATCAAAATAAGTAAAATGTATGGTAATTTTTTCATATTTCTCCTCCTTATTGATTTCCTATTGCTATAACCCAAACATAATTGTCATCAGTATAAGCCCCACCCTCACGAACCCAAGGAGAGGCACTTCCTACCAATGGACTTTGAAACATAACTGATTCAGAACCCTCTGTGCAACCAACCACAGTATAATTTGCATCTGCAAAATCAACATCCCACGATACTGTATATTTTCCTGTGTTATCTGTAACCATACCGCTAACATTAAAACTACCTCTTATTGCATCTCCCACTCCGTCATAATTTACAAATCCTTTTATAATATTATCCTTATAAAGAGTATTCGCAACGGGTGTTCCTTCCCCCATTGAACTTGAAACAGCAACTCTCCCAGCCGCTACAATGTTATTAAAAGTTGTGCTTGTGCCACTGAAAGTCCAATGTCCTGTAATTGTTTCGTCAACCGCTTTTTGGGTATCTCCTGCGCCTGCGGGAGTATCGTAAGTAGGAGCTGTGCCTGCTTTTAAATATTGTCCTGATGTCCCTGAAGATAATTTAATCCAAGATGAACCGTCATAATATAAAAGATCTCCTGCTGTTTGTCCTGTATAAGTAAGACCTTTGCCATCTCCATAAAATGCTGATGCCGTGCAACTTGAAACAAATCTGCCCCCTCCGTTGACATCAAGTTTATAGGAAGGGGTAGCGTCGTTAATGCCAACATTGCCATTACCTAAAATTGTTATACGAGAATTGCCACTTGTCCCCAGATGAAGTTTAGAATTTCTTCGATTTAAAAAAGTAATCTCTGAATTGCCAATTGACGCACTTCCAAGATACCAAAGTTGCTGGTCAGGATTTCCACTGCCATCTGATTCATAAGCAGTAATAGCTACATTGGAGAATACACTATCAGCTGGATTTTGAATAATTAGTTGTCCTGCTGCGTGTGAGCCAATTAACCCAGCAATGCCTGCTTTAATGTGAAATGCGGTGTCTGGAGAACTTGTTCCAATACCAACACTTGAAATTATTACCATATTATTATTAAAAGTATTTTGTCCTGTCCATGTTTGTGTAGATGCTAATATGCCAATTACCACATTTGTTGTTGATGTCGCCACTTCTGCATCTGTTGCCAATGTTGAGTCTGCGTTCATAGTAAGAGTATCCCCAGACATTACCGAAGTTAAATGAGTTCCTCCTGCTATGGTCAAAACATCATAGGTCAAGTTAGCATCCGTAGAACCTGAATCTCCCTCTATGGTCTTCCATAAGTCTTGAACCGCATAAACTATTTCTCCTGCGACACCTTTTATATGAACCGGTCTTATATCTGCAAAATATGCCCTGACTCCAAAAGCAGATTCCCCGTGTCTGAAAATGAATTTCGCTAAAGGAACTGCAAAATTTGTATGATATGGCGGATAAGTAATCACTTCTTGTAAAGCAGCCTGCTCATTAGCGTGTTCATTTTGAGGATAGACATATTCTATTATATCGGTATCAACTAAAAATATCCAAGCACAATACCACTTGCTTGCACTTGTTGTTGTCGTTGAAGTTCCATCGTCCCAACGGGCAAAGTCCACTCCATTAGAAGAACTTTGTGTCCAAGTGCTACCAACGTGATAATACAGGTTTGTATCATCATCTCCGTGTCCTGACCCAGCAGAATATAAGGTTGAGGATATGGCGTGTTTGTTTAATCCTTCGTGATAATAAATTCCCGATGCTATCGTAAAGTCGTTTGCATTTGTTCCATTAGTATCAGCAGCAACCAGAAGACCATTGGCAATTATTGCAGTATGAACTAATGATAAATGAGTTTCAATATCTTCGTGGTATTCACCGACTGTATCTCTTTGCCAATAGTGTTCTATATCACCATCATAGGCATCTATTGTAGCAATTAAAGCATAATCTCCCGTAGGGTAGATTGTTGAGGTGGATAGAGTTACATCACCAGTAATTGTCGCATAAAGATATGTCCTGTCATTATCAACAGCGACTGCTGAACCTGAATCTGTTATAATTACAACTCCATTAACGTGAACAGAACCAGATGACCAACTGAAATTTACCCCTCCATCATCACTTACTGTAATTGTATCTAATATCCCACTTGGAATTACTTCGGTAAGAAAAGTGTCAACTGTTTGTATAGAATCTAAAACAGGAATATCTGCTCCTGATACTTGGTCAGTCCCAACCCCCCAATTTATATGGTCATCATCAATAGAATCATCGTTATAGTGTTCTGAATCTATACCGTTATCGGCAATTTTTGTCTCATCAATTATATCGGCAGCAAGATGGATTGCATCAATGCTTCCGTCATTATAGTGTTCAGAATCAATTCCATTATCTGCTATATGAGCCTCGTCAACTACATCAGCATCTAAAGCACCATCAGTAGTTAAATCTGTCATATCATTCCAGTCAATAGAATCGTTATCAATAGTATCATCCCAAATATCTTCTCCATCCATATACGCTAAATGTCCAGCAGTTCTCCACCCTAAAAAATATCCTAAATTGGTATCACTTAAGGCGTTAGTTCCTAAATCTAAACTTCCTAAATACCCAATTCCGTCAACATCTAAATTTCCAGTAATCCAAGCACTTGAAGATACTTTTATTAACCTCATAAAAGTAGTCTGTCCTGTAATTGTTTCGGTGTCTGATAAAAGAAAAAAAGATGAGTAAGAATAAGTTGAGGTAGGAAATGCTACTTCAAGATTGTATATTCTATTTGAGGCGTGAGACCATCGGGTATTTAAGGTATGAGAGGAAAGTCTTTCGCCATAAATCCATTTGTAAACATCATCATAACTATCATCGGCGTGTGCATTTGCGAGGACAAGAAAAAATAAAGCAATTGATACTAAAATTAAAGTTGATTTCTCTAAATCTTTTTTTTTTCTAAACATATTATTCTCCTTCTTTTGTAAAAGTAGTTCCTTTGGTGGACTCTTTTGTATGTGTAGTTCCCTTAGCGGACTCTTTTGTAAACTTTGTTTTCTTGCCTACGCTTATAATAATATTGCCAAGAAATGCAGCGTCTTCGCCAACCGTAACTGCTCTTTTCTCTTTTTTAAAGACAGTCATTAGTTCCCCTTAGGAAAGTGAGCCCCAAGTGTAGGATGTGCCTTTTCTTCTATTTCTTCCTCTTCCTGTTCTTTCATCCTCGGAGGTTTATCTCTATGCTTTACCATAAATTTTCTTTTTGCTTCTTCCCTGAGTCTAAAATACTCTGCTTTAAACTCTTTTACTCTTTCGTCTTTTGTTTTCTGGGCTAACTTCACTAAAACGCCATATATTATACCATCAACATAATCTTCGTATTTATACTCCCCGTTAAAAGGCAAGTTGCTATTATCTCCTGAAGATGTTGGACTGGTAAAACTTGTCATAGGAGATGCTTTTTGTATGTAGGTAATTCTAAAATAATCTGTATGGGCTTCTCCGTCAGCAGGGTCAACTAAAATCTTATTATTATGAAGGCAATAGACTTTCGGAGTTCCAGAGGTAGGTATTCTGTTTCTAAACTTTGCGTAACCCATAGGGTCAAGGGCTTGCCATCTGGTAGAATAATACTCAAGTAAAATAATTTTACGGCAGTCATCTGGCCAATCATATTCTTGGTCTGTTGATGAATTAAATTTTGCCCAAATCTCATTAGCCTCTAAATATGAATAAAACAACTGCTGGACTATCTCAATCCACCTATTACACTCGGCAATTGTTATAGTAGTTTTTGAAGTAAAAGCACCTTCTGCCCACAAACTTTCAATCTCTGTTTTTATCTGTAGTCTTGTCAGCATTTTTATCTCCTGGGATAAAGTCTATATCTGGGGCATTATCCACCTCTTCCTGTGAACCCCAATTTATTTTCTTCTTGTTTTTTTGGGGTTTTTTTCCTGCCCCAGGTATAAAATCTGCCTGTTCCCTTGTGTTAATGTCATCTTGCTCTTTTGACATTATTTTTTCTTCTTTGGTTTCTCTTTAATAAAATCAGCAGTAGGTTCTTTTGGTTTTGCCTCTGGTTGCTCCTGGTCTCCAGGTATAAAATCTGCCAAAGGATTGCTTTTTAAAGGAATTTTCTTTTTTGCCATTTTACTTTTCCTCCTTTTTAATTTTTACTTTTTCCCAAAATGTTTTATCAACTATTACTAAATGGTAGTTAGTTAATGCGTGTTCTTTGCCCTGTCTATCCTGAAAAATAAGACCGCCTGTAATTTTATCCATTGAAAATGCGTTTGTGTAATTGTGATACTTACTTTGTCCTACGCTGTATTCTACACGATACTTATAAATAACCTCTTCTTTTTTAGTTCTTGCATCTCTTTTCACATCTCGTATTACAAACACAACAAATAATAGAAATGCTAATGCCAAAAATATCTTCTCTATCTTTACCGTCTTCATTTTTCTTCCTCCAATAAAATGCAGGGGGCAAAAGCTGATGAGAGGCAATTGCCCCGCCATTTTATTTTATTTTTACCTTAAATTTATACATTAAGATTAGGTTTGTCCACCTACAAGCACCCAAGCTCCTATTCCTGTTCCTGTTGAAACATATACATCAAAAGAGCTGTTAATACCAATAAGGTCAGCCGAAGCTGGTGCAGCTGTTTCGGTTATATTACCACTAAGTCTTAAAGGAGCTGTCGTAGAACTAAATACAGCACCAGTTCCAGTAATCAACCCAGTAACACCAAGTGTTCCTACGATAGTTGTATTACCTTCTTCAGCAATGGTAAACTTAGCATCTCCAGCTGCGTCTGAGCAAACAAAAAAGTCGCAGTCAGCATCGCCATTCATTGTGTATTGTAATTCAAGCAAAAACATCTGGGTGTCCACATCGGAGTCTGTGCAATTCATCATTACCATAGGCTCTCCTGCAGAATCCACCTCTACAGCCATAGTGATAACAACGTCATCACTATCAGCAGAAAGGTCAACATCTATTGAGTCATTAACATCTAACCCAAGCGTATGAACGGTCTGAACATCAAAAGTTGCAATTCCAGTAACTCCTAATGTTCCAAGGATAAATGTATTACCCTCGTTGCCGATACTAAACATTGTATCTGCTCCTGCATTATCCGTGCAGATAAGGAAGTCTGCATCTACGTCTCCGTTGTCGGTATACTCAAGCTCCAACAAATACCCTTGAGAAGCAACATCAGAATCAGAACAATAGATTCTTACAACAGCTGCTCCTTTCACGGGATTGCTTGACGTAGTAATGTCAACCATCTCGGCAGTAGCATCTAAGTCAATGTCAACCTCTTCGTTACAATCTATCCCTAAAGTGAAAATAGACTTAGCAGCAAAGGTTGCTACTCCAGTTTGCGTTAGAGTGCCAGTCAATGTAGAGTTGCCAGAAACAGATAAAGTTGTCAAAGCAGTATAGCTTGCATTCATCGCACCCATAGCAGTAATAAACGCTTCTATCGTTCCAGTATCTGTTCCATCTCCAGCTTCAAGACTGATGCCTAACCCAGTTCCTCCGCCAGCCAACTTAACTGCTCCGCTGGTTCCAATGCCTCCACCAGCAGAAAGAGCATCACTGCTATCACGAGCTTTTACAGCATCGTGGTAGCCATAGACTACTATTCTGCCATATTCGCCATCAGCTATTGCCTCCATAACAACACCAGCAGTTATTACACTGTCATCGCTTGTCGTGGTAGTAACAGCAGGATTAGTTCCTGTGCTTTCAGTAACATCCCAAACTACAACATCACCGTCTGCCAAAGCTCCTCCAGATGTATTTTCAACTACAAGCAAAATAGCCTCGTGGCTATCTTTTGAGCGAATACCCTGAACTTGAAGTGCAAAAGCAACAGAAGTCAGCATTAAAACCATTATTGTCGTCAATATTAAAATTTTCTTCATTCTTTTTCACCTCCTTCAAAAAACTTATCCATACAACAGAATAACCAACTTATGTTATGCCAGTTGTTACTCCTTGTTTCTTACAATTTGAGACTGCTAAATTGCCCATTAACAAAATCTTCGCAACCTTACAATCCTGATTATCTGGAGTTGCAAATGGTGTAGTGATAAAGTTAGTTTCTTTATCAATAACCAGTTCCAGAAACTTAAGATTCAAATAATAGATGTATGGGTCAGTAACTTCCTCATCCCACAAAACTATAGCCTTCTTGAACTTAATATTCTCAAAACCATAAGTCGCATCAATTTTATCACTCGTAAATCTCTTGTTTAAATCAAGAGCTCCCTCATAATTAGAGAAATTAGTTTCTCCCATAAGAACGAGGTCGGGTGCAGACTTATTCGCACCTTTTGAGCAAGCGTAATACATAGCCCTCATTGCTGCTATACAAGTATCGCTTGAGCCTCCCCAAGTTGTATATGCACTTGTGTTATACTGCGGTCTCCACCAACTATAATCAGCTCTATTGATACCTCCAAGAGTTCCTGTAGTAGGCGAAGCGTCAACAATAGCGTCAAGACCTAAAAAGTCTTTAGAACTATTGCCAGTTCCGTCTGCGTAAAGCATTACGTTCAATGCTTCTTTCATAGAATCTTCTGCCTGCTGAATTTTTGCCTCAAGCAAGTTTATAATTCTATGTGCACCTGCGTTCTTTCTCTCGGAAAGTCGGTCAATTATCACCGAACACGCAATCTGCTTCCAATTGAATTTTGCTGAGTCAATACCAGTCTGTGGTGTCAAATCAATTGGGTCATAACCGCTATAACTTTTAACGGTACTATTTTTTGCATACATAAGAGGAATAATTATGCTTTCGCCACCATCCTCAAGTCTAATCCTTCCTTTTTCAAGAAGCATAGCTTGAAGCGGACTTCCCTTATGGATATTCAAATGTTAATCTGCAAATTTACCATACTTGCAGTTCGGACTATCAATTCTGTTTTTCAACAGTTGTGGGTTTAGTCTCTGCACCTGCATAAACTCGTTTAATTTTTTTTAATTGCTGATAAAGATTTTCTCGGTAAGCAATTATTTTTTCTGAATGTCTATAACCTTCACGATTTTTATAATCTTTACGATGTCTATTCATATGTTGTTGAAATCTTATCGCAATTTGTGCTTGGTCTTGTTTTAACTTGAAATAAGGCAACATCTTTTTAATTGCTTTTAGCGCTTGATTAGCCGCCAAAGTCCATTGGAATATTCGCCATCCTTGACTTGTAGGTCTTCTCAAAATACTACCTCCAAAAATACCTACCATATAGTCAACTGGGCGAATATCTTTTTGGGATAACAAAAGCCATAAAGAATAATAGGGTCGGTAAACAACTCCATTTGATTTTATTTTATGGAATTGGTTATTCCCTATTGTTCCCTTTATGGGATGCATATTTTTAGCGACACAAATACATCCTTCGCCATCTACCAGACCAGCACAATAAGCATAGGCAATTTTTGCTGAGTTTACAGCCATTTTAGCCTCCTATTTATAATCTTCAAAGAACGAATTTTGCTTGGTAAGGGTTACCCTATATCGGAGGGCTTTCCCTTTATTACCACAATTTTAAATAGACAATATCCATTTATCTATCATTTCATCGCGATAGTTCTGCAATGTGGTTGATAATATTTCGTCAACACGTGGATATGCCATATCTTATTCACCTCCTTTTGTTTATCTATTTCAAGGAAGTGAGCTCCTATTTAAAGGTTCAGTCAATTCCCATTTATGCCTTACTTACTTGAGAGGTCTTTAATCGCTTTATCGGCTGCACCCCTAATCCCTTTGGTTTTCTCTTCTCTGGGCTTAATGGTTGTCTGCCCTACGCTGTCTATTTCAACCTTAGACCTTACCTCACTTTCTAAATCTTTTCTTACATCTGACCTCAAGGCATCTTTAGCTTCTTGGGAGTATCGTGGGTCGGTGCGAAGTTTATAGGCATCTTCGTAATCGTATCCTTTTTTGAGGAGTTCGTTAAACTCAGGAGTATCCATCACTACCTCAAACGAGAGATTTCCTAACTTCTCTTTAGAATACTTTCCTTCAAGTCTATCAATTTGCCTATCATACTTCTCATTGAGAATCTTTTCCTCAAGAGTAGCCATTCGGTCATTGATAACCTTGTCTTTTTTCTCTGCCTCTCTGTCCTCACCTTCTTCCACAGGCGTAGGCTCATCCTCTCCGCCTTGTCCAAAAAGTTGCTTGTTGACGAAACTTGAGATTTTTTCATCTCCCATAATTTCATCAAAAGCCTTAGATTTCTTCTCAAATGCTTCCGTAACTTTTAACTTCTCTGCCATACTTGTAGTCTTGCCACGATAAGCAGTTTGCATCTCAATGAAAGATGGTCTTAAAGCTTCTGGCACTTTTTTTGCGTCATAGAAGGTTTCGC
>SDBU01000970.1_pt1 | contig 41919 bp, 28 predicted proteins | sample 2277071 | NCBI WGS metagenome assembly SDBU01 (sample SAMN10397929, study PRJNA504765) | marine sediment metagenome | isolation source: marine sediment core GS08_GC12, 126 cmbsf | place: Arctic Ocean: Gakkel Ridge, Loki's castle | collected 2008 | reverse complement strand
GCAACTGTCTCACGTTCGTGAAAGTGGCTCGGGGCATCGGGATGTCGAACTCGCTTCCGATGTGGCCGGTCCCGTCCCATGCGTGGCAATCCTACCCACGCTCTGCACTGCTGGGCAAGCCAGCAGTGGCACCCGGCGCCTATGTTCGTGGAAGTGGTTAGCGTTTGAGAGCGGCAATCACTTCTTGGGAAACTATCTGGATTATCTGTTCGATATTGTCCGCTGGTGGGGCGGGCCGGGCCGCGGACGCATCGGTCTTCTTCTCTTTTCCACAACTCCCGCATGCCAGGCAATCGTTGTTCTGCTGCTCGCAAACATGACCGCTGCCGAATATGTCGATCTGCTGTTCCACCACGCCTTGGACCTTCCTGGTCACCTGGCTGATGAGATCGGGATAATCGTTGTACGTCTGGCCCACGTTTCGCATGGCCTGGGCAGTGGCTTCCAGGGCTGCCTGCGACATGCCGGTATAGAAATTGATCTTGGCGATTCCCAGGCCGATGGCCCTGCGGAAATCCTCGTCCGGGATCCCCGAGCCGCCATGCAGCACCAGCGGTATGCCGGCTGCGTCGCGGATATGCTCCAGCCGCGTAAAATCCAATTGCGGCTTGCCTTTGTACCTACCGTGCGCGTTGCCGATGGCCACGGCCAGGGCGTCGATCCCCGTGCGCTGGACAAAGTCGCGGGTCTGTTCCGGGCTGGTATAACGGTCGGGGTCGGCCGCGCCCACCAGTCCACCGCCCTCTTCCCCGCCCACCGCGCCCAGCTCCGCCTCTATTGAAACGCCCGCCGCACGGCATATTCTGACCACGTCCGCGGTTTGCCGCACGTTTTCTTCGTACGGCAGTTTGGATCCGTCAAACATTACCGACGTAAAACCGTTCCGCAGTGCCCGGATGATGGCGGCAAAACTCTCCCCGTGGTCCAGGTTCAGCACAAGGGGAACGTTCGATTTCTCCGCTATGGCCTTGATGGCCGGGCAGATGTGCTCGAGCGTCACGTAGGGAAAATGCGCCTCGGCGATATTCAGGATCACCGGCGAGCGCTTGGCTTCCGCGGCCTTGACGACGGCCTCCAGGAAATCCAGGTTGATGACGTTGAACGCGCCTACCGCATAGCGGTTCGCAGCCGCATGCCCGAGGACAGTCTTCAGGTCAACAAGTGCCATGGTGCTGTATTAGCCGGGATTTCCTGGATAGCTTCTCGCCGACGACCGCCGTCGGCCTTTCTGAAGATTCTATCACCGATCGTGGGATCGGCAAGCATTCTTCTTGACCGGTTGAGGGGGGAGCCGGGCGTTTCCGAGTCATGATGTCGCCGGGTGCCACTGCTGGCTTGCCCAGCAGTGCCGAGGGGTAATTCAACTGTCTACTGGATAGAGTTCCCCCGGCAAGCCATGGGCCACCGGCAGCAGAGCGATTCAATAGGACAGGCAACTGTCTCACGTTCGTGAAAGTGCCCCGGGGCATCGGGATCTCGAACTCGCCTCCGATGTGGCCGGTCCCGTCCCATGCGTGGCAATCCCACCCACGCTCTGCACTGCTGGGCAAGCCAGCAGTGGCACCCGGCGACCGCCCACCGGCCGTCCGGCAACGCCGCCCAACAGGGCCACCGGCCTGTTAGCCCCAACGGGGCGTTACATACCAGCCCGGGGCAACGCCCCGGGTCTGGGCATCGGCACAAAATGAAGCCCTGAAAGGGCGTGACAACGCTTGCGAAATCCATCCCACACCAGTTTTTCGTCATAGCCCACTTCGTGCCCGGCCGGCATCGGTGATCACCCCAGGCGGGCACGCGCCGTGTCGCGTCTGCCGGGCGCCTCTTATGTCACGCCCTTTCAGGGCTGATCCTTACGCTACTCACCGTACCCGGGGCGATGCCCCGGGCTGGTATGTAACGCCCCGTTGGGGCTGTCCCTTTGGCCACTGACCGTACCCGGCCCATGGTTGGCAACAGGCGGTGCCATGTTCCTACGCGAAGCGGAGAGGCATGCGACCCGTGGCGCCGCTCGGCCGGGGGCGCAAACCACGCCACCCGCCTCCTGCTTGAATGTCCAACAGCCAACAAGGAATTTCCAATATCCAAGAATGGGAGTCGCTATCGCTCCTTATTGTCCCTGGCGGTTTCGGCACTCGTAAAGGGGATTGCAATCAGTTCATCTGTTTCCTGCACAAGCCGCGCAAGCAGGGCCGACAGATCCAACCAGGCGGTCCTGGATCGTTTTGCTTTTCCTTGGTCATTGGATATTCCTTGTTGGCTATTGGATATTCAGCTCCGCTTCACGCCGGGTGCCACTGCTGGCTTGCCCAGCAGTGCCGAGGGGGACTCAACTGTCTACTCGGTGGAATCTTACGGGCAAGGCATGGATCTCCGCCAGGGGTCGTGGGTCAGTAGTGGAAGCCGACGATAGCATGAAGACGTCAGTTCGTGGAAGTGGCCCGGATCGTTGAAATGCCGAACTCGCTTCCGCTGTGGCCGGCCCTGTGCCATGCTCGGCAATCCTGCCCACTTTCAACACTGCTGGGCAAGCCATGCCCTTGCTTCGCTGGTGATCAGGCTGGTAGCGCCTGACCTACTTGTAAAAGCAGCGATGTTTATCACGCAACCTGTCAATGAGGGAGCAAGCTTTCGCATATCATGTTCAGTTAGTGTAGTTGCGGCTCGGCTGCTTCAGATTTGCACAACGTTCATTCCCATCATGCGTCCGAATGCGCTGATCGCTTCGACATGATCTCCCAGCACAAGTGCGCTGTGATGCGTGCCCCCCGCACGTGAGTAGGCCTCCAGAAATGCGGCCACCTCACGTTGCGGACGGACCCAGGTACGGACTACATCGCGCATTGCCGGTTGCAACTCATCACCCTCGGGAAGCACCTCAACCGGTGCCACAATCAGTGAAAAGGTGTCATCCGGCCCCGGCACGAGATTGACAAATACCGCAGATCCGGGCTTCACCGGACAGGTCAGCACGGCCGGGTCCAATGACCCTCCGATAAAGAACGGCTTGCTTATGACACGCGGAGTTTCGCCCGCCACTGAGGTGCTGATCTCACCCATGTGCGACAGAAAAAGGGTGCCGCCTTTCCAGTCCGCACAGAAAATCTCGGTAAATGTGACCGCATCAAAGGCCTGTCCCAGAGCGCCGACCAATGCGGCCGTCAGCACATCGCCCTCTCCCGCGTAACCAATCCCGCGCCCCATCGCTTTGCTGATCTCTAAAAACGGCATGGTGTCAGCCGGACGGTCTGCGCGGTCAAACCCCTGGAAATTGACAGAGCAGGCAGTGTAGCCTCCCTCCGACAGAAGATGACGCAACCCAAGACCCACACGCACAGAACGGGCGTGATCCGCTGCTTCTATATCACAAGCAAACCGCTCGCTATCCTCTGCGACCTCTTTCTCCACAGCGCTATCAAGCACGGTCTCAACAGAGGCATCAAGTGCATCAAGATCAACCTGGGCAACCTTGATCCCCAGCCGGTCAGCCAGGACAGCTTCCTCCACAGAACAATCACCCATACCTGGAAAAGCCTCGCCAACGCGCAACACGTGGCTCTTTTGTAGCGCATGGGCAGCCACCGCACCCCGGATTACTTCGACGGCTCGGTCCAGCGTCTTAGGATTGGAGTCATGGCCGGCGACAATTTCAAAAGGCCGACGCCGGCGGCGTAGCATACAGGCAAAATCCATCACCCCATGCACTCCATGATTGTACATAAGCCGCTCCGGCTCAACAGAGAGTCCGAAATCCTCATCCATTGTGAGATCGAGAATAAGTACTGGAAGTTTCGAATCGCAGAACGCGTCAATCGACTCCAACGAGGGAGAGTAAGCCAGGTGCAAGGTGATAATACAGTCGACCTCATCCTCTTCAAACTGAGTTATTGCATCTGTGAACTCGCTGGCCACTCGACAGACCGGCGCGCTCTGCACCGTAACCCCCCGTGCCTCCACAGCCTCAGAGATACGCTGCAAAAAGTGCGTAAAGCCACTGCGAAGCTCTGGTAGTGAGTCATCGTACAGTTTCAAATAGAAGGGCAGCATCCCCGCTACCGTTGTGTGGGCAGATGACATCATACATCTCCATAGTTGTTGCTAGCCACCGAAAGGAACAGCCGCTCAGCATTATTGAAAAACAGGTTTTCGACCTCAGTCCGGTTGAGGCCAGAGCGCGCTGCCGCCAGCTTGATGCCCCTGAGCTGCTCATAATAGAACGAGGTGAACGTTACAGCCTGATTGGCATCAACAATTGTAGAGCCGATTGCATAATCCTCGCCCATCAGGTAGGCATACTGGTTATTGATCTCCACCGACTTGCCGCGCAGGAAGGCAATCGGCGCATCTGAACCGAAGAGAATACGTTCACGCGGGAAGTTGTTAAACGCATATTCAAGCACCCCTTCGTGGTTGACCATTGCTGTATCCACATAAGCATTGGGACAGGCTGCAATACCATCCAGAAAGCCGGTGACGTTGCTAAGGTAGTACGCTCGACCGATGTGCGAAAAAATAATCTGCGTCCGGGGATAACGTTGACACAGCTCAACCATCTGCCTCTGATTGACGGGATCGGCAAGACGTTCAGTGCGCGGGATATGCAGCATGATGGCCAACCCACGCGCATCGGCTTCGGCCATCTGCGCAGCCGGAAGCATATCGTGAATTGTGATATCGCACGGCTCTTTCCAGTCAACAAACTTGAGATACGGTTTGTACCCGATAAGGCGATTGCGCTGAACCCGGTGAATAACCGCCTCTGCCGAATCATGCGGAGAGACGAGAGCCATGCCAAAACAACGCTGGTTATCAGAGATCTTCCCACAATAATCCGCGGAGGCCTCCAGATCACTCTCCAACGAAGGTTGCCCAAAACAGTTCAGATGAAACTGCTGCTCAGGCAGGAGTATGTCTGCCCACGCAAGACACTGCTCATAACTGAACACTCCACCGAACTTCTGGTAGACATTCTGCTCAGAAAACCGCGCCCCAGGAACCATGCAGGAGCGATCGAAGAGGTGAATATGCGCATCCAGAAGTTTTTCTGGAAGAAACCCGCGAAGTTCACGCTCATACACGCGGCGATCTGCATCTGTGTAATCTATGCTCATCATACTTATCCCTGCGCCGTTAATGCGACGCTCTAACTGCAGTACTCGTTGCAGCCCTCTGCAGCCAGCATAGCCGCCCCCCGTGCGCCGGCCGACCGGTCGCCGGCTATTAATTCAAGCCCGGTAATCTCAGCCACAATTCCCGGCCAGACCGGACTTCTTGAAGGACCGCCGACCATCACAGCACGGTGATAATGAAAGCCATACCGGGCTAATTCCGACATTTTCTCATTCAATAACCGGGCCGCCCCCTCCATCACAGCGCGACTGACATTTGCACGATCGGCATGTATGGGTTGCGGTGGCTCGCGCAGATCGATTATAACTCCATCAGCACCGGAAGCTGCCTGCGCTGCAAGAGAGTCGAAGGCACGCATCCGCTCGCCCACCTTTTCTCCAGGGGCAATCACATGCTCAACATACCAATCTATAGTGCGTCCAATCTGTGGCACAGAGAACATCCCCCCCCAAGGACCGCCAGTTTTGGAGAGAAAGGGATCGCACAAAAGCTGTGCTTTCAGAAGTGCTTTGCGATCCGAGTGTGGCATAAACCCAACCCAGGAGGTGCCACAAGAGAGCATAAGCTGTCCCTCTTCCACAACGCCGGAGGCCCGGGCTGCTGCCGGATGATCGAAACACCCTGTTACCACAAGGGTTCGTTCGGAAAGCCCTGTGTCATGTAATGCTTGTGCGGTTAACGAGCCGACAACCTTCCCGGAAGGCACCAAGCGGGAGAGTTTCTCTGCAGCCACGCCGATCCGTTCCAGAAAGGGAGCATGATAACTACCGGATACCTGATCCTGTAAACCGAAGGTAGTCGCAGTGGAGTGATCCATCTGCCACTGACCGGTCAGACGATACAGGAGCCAGTCTGTGTCCATGCCAACGTGCCGAGCAGTTGCACACAGCAACGGCCTATTTTCATGCAGCCAGGCCAGGTGAGCCAGGGGAAAGTTGGTAACACAAGGCCAACCGGTGATCTGGGCAACCTTCTCCGAAGTAAGCCCATCCAAGGCCTTTGGAGGTTGTTGCGCCGCCCGATTATCCATCCAACTGATGATATTCGTCAACGGAAAGCCATCCGTATCAACCAGGAGAGTATTTCCCGATGCAGCGGCCATCGCCAAAGCCGTCACCTCTCCCGGAGAATCGGCAGTCAGCTTACGGATCATCCGGCAGATGTTTCGATAATGAGTTTCAGGGTCAAGCTCCACCCAGCCCTCTTGCGGATGCAGCAGGCAGTTTTCCGCACCGGCTTCAGCCAGAACCTTACCGCACGCGTCGGTTAAAACGCCCTTAAGGGCGCTTGTACCGATATCCAATCCGATAACATACGGATCGCTATCAGAGATTGTGGTCATTCATCACCCTCAACCACTGCCACCCGTGTCTCCTTCTGCGACTGCAACGCCGCGGTGAAAAGCTTGTGACTCAAGGCTGCCTCATCCGGTGTAGCACACCCGGCGAATCGGCACAGCGATTGTCCATGATGAAGTTCGTAAAGAAACCCAGCCCACATCTGCAAAATAGAGTCGGTGAATCCGAACTGAAAAATGCCACCGGTAATGGTCTTAAAGGCTGTCTCATGGCCTGTCTGAATCTGGCCCCATACCTGATCACCCGCTTCACACTTCATCACCTCCAGCATGTCAGCATTGACACTGGACCAGCGGGCCGAGGCCTTCGTTCCCAGTATCTCGATATACCAGTTGTTTTTCTGGCCGGGAGCAATACGGTGCGTCTTGATTGTCCACGGAAAAGAATCCCCGCTCGACGGATCACTTGTCTCGCAGAGCAGCGTTGCATTATCCCAGGTTTCGCATGGAGCCCGGCCTCCTTTGCCATCAGGACGATCCTTGATAATGTTGCTGAGAATCGCACGGACATTGCGGGGCACCCAGCCGGCCCGCAGCCCCACATGGCACGCATGTATCCCCAGATCACCCATCACCCCGTATTCGCCGTTGAACTCGATCATCCGCTTCCAGTTGATCGGTTTTTCGGTGTCGAAATCGCTGGAGTGTTGAAATCCCGAGCTGGCCTCCATAATCTGCCCGAAGGCCCCCTCTTCAATCATTCTTCCGATACGCTGAACAGCGGGAAAAAATGGCGACTCCGAACTGCACCGCACAAAAACGTCCGGATGCTGCTTCATACACGCCGCAATCTGCTGGCTTGCGGCCAAATCCATTCCGAACGGCTTCTCACCCATCAGATGCTTACCGGCAGAAATGGCTTCACAGAAAAAGGAAGCATGCAGATTATGGGGCACAGCAATGTATACCGCATCCACCTCAGGATTACCCAGCAGCTCGCGAAACTCTGAGGTCACCTGACGTACCGAAGCAAACCGCTCAGAGAACCAGCTGCAGACAGCTGCATCCAAATCGCAGACGGCCACCAGCTCCGGACGCACATCCATATCAGCCAGATGACACCAACGCGCCGCAGCACTGGCAAACTCGCGCCCCATCAATCCTCCGCCAATAATTCCGAAACGTACTGTTCTCATAGACTCACCTCACTGAACGGCAAATCCAAAGCATCCGCAACAGGCTGGTTGGCCCCTTTGGGAATTCCAATGTTCATACTAATCCGTTCAAAGCATCACGCATTGTGTCGACGATAAAGTCCATTACAGGGCAATCTGCGGTCAACGGAATCTTTGTCAATACAACCGGAGGGCAGTCGGCCTTGTATGTTTGTGCGCTAATATCCAGCCCGCATCGGTTGAGCTCAGCGACGAAAGCTCCGGCGATCTTAAGACCCGCAAAACAGATTGTACTCATATGACGCCATCCATCCACATCGGTAATGAGTGAAGGAAACTCAGAGGCCAGCTCACGAATCCGTTCCTCGAAATATAATCCCAAGTCTGCAGTTACCTCACAATTTACCTGCGCCCACTCCATAGTCACGAGATAAGCCAGTGCCGCCAGCTCCTCCTGCCCATTCGTTACCAGTGCACCGAACTGCGGCATTGTATCCATGACTGAACTGAACAGTATTCGTGATGCAGGATACTCTCCTCCTGAAAACCCTTTCCCAATAGCCAGAAAGGTTGGTTTCAATCCATACTCACGGAAGAGATAAAGGTGCTTCGCCCACATGCAGGACTGAATTTCGTCAACCACTGTCGGCACATCATGCTGCTGACAAAGAGAGTGCGCATATTGCAGGAACGCCGGTGTCAGGCGGCGTCCGCCATAGTTCATCATGATGATTTCATGAAAGAACCCGGCTATCTTATAGGAGCCCTTCTCGTATTCAGCAAAGGCGGAGTCCAGATCCTCCCGGCAGTTGGGACGGATAGGAACGACCTTCCACACATTTCCGTTCTCCATCGCCGCGTGCGCGTCCGGCCACATTCCGCGCATCATCTGCGCCAGCACCGTAGTCCCGTGGTAGTTAGCCAGCAGCCCTCCCTCATCGTTGCCTATAACCAGAACAACAGGAGTCCGGCCTTGATACTTGGGCTCATCCATCTCCGGTTGCATTCGATAGAAACGGGCGAGAATCATTTTCAGTGCTGCCTCTGCTGCAAGGCTGCCGGTCTCCAGGTTCAACACACGGTTAAGCGCATAGAGATCATCCTCCTTCGCCAGCACATCCGCCAGTCCATCCTTATCGTCACGCGCCAGGCCATTGGCGGTGCGAATCAGCTCTTGCTCCAGAAGACGGGTGATAAAGCCACGTGTATTGTTATGGGTTGCATTAGGGATACCCAGGGCACGTGCCTTGTCGAGCAGTCCATATCCAGGGAATGCATGTCCGAGCGGCGTATGGTAGTGCTCACTCTTAGTTATCAGATATAGCCGTCCATCCTCACCCATCCGGTAATAACCAGAGGCACTCAGCGGAGCTGCCGCAGTTCTTGTGGCAGCAACAAAGCTAGCTGACCCCGCACCGGCTGCCGTATTTTTCAACGGCTCATCAATAACTTCTGCACCCACACGATCAAGAAGTCCGGCCAGCCGGGACTGCATAGCATCCGGATAAAAATCCACCTGCGCATTTGCATCTGCCGCAATATCGTCCAGATCATTCCCGGTGAGATAATGCTGCGCTGCACAGGCAGCGTTGGTGTATTCGTCCCCCAGCAAATCGGCTAACGACCTCGATACCGGCACAAAGCCCTTTTTACATTCATCATTCACAGTATCTTTTTCCTTTTATCTTCATGGTTCCTCACGCCTGCCACGGCGGATCGCCTCATCATAAGACTGCAGCGGCAGCAGCATACCTTCCGCGTCGCGCTTGCGTCCGACAATCGTGATCATCTTCTTCCAGTCAACCTTCTGCAAGGCAGGTTTGTCCGCCTCTCCGGCCGCGGCTTGACCCGCCATATCCATACCCATAGTCGCTCCCAAGATGACTCCCGCCATCACAGTTCTTCTGAGCGATCCCTTCAAGTTCTTCTCCCGTTGATGTCCATGAACCGGTTCTTTCCATTTGGGTCAATACTACAACGCTACGAAGGCTGCCGCTACAGTTGTCCCCCCGAGAAATCCCATCCGCGGCCCCCGGACAGATGACGGCACGTTGCGGGCGGGCATTGACGCGCAGCATCGGCGCCGCTTCGGGATCGGCACCGGACCGTTCGCAGCGAGATGCGGGCGCGAAGGGATCGCTGGCCGGCGAGAGCGCGGACTGGTCGCTGTGACCGGGCCAAGGAGAGCAGGCTCCCCCTGCTGCTACGCCGCGACTCGCTGATAGCGATGATGAACGCCGCCGAGGATCGGCGTCGAGATCAGCTTGGTGGGGCCGGTAATTGGAGCATCGGCCTTCGGCTGCGGAATCGGCGTATCGCCATCGAGTCCCTGGTGCGGCCGGGCAGGATGGTAGTACTCCTCGATGAACTCTCGCAGCAGCCGCGCCAAGTGGCCTTGTCCCAGGACGATCACATGATCCAGAAGCTCTCGACGTAGGGTTCCCACGAGCCGCTCCACGAGCGGATTCTGCCATGGACAACGGTAGGCAGTACGCACTTCCTCGACGTGGCAGGAGTCCAGGAACTCCCCTACTCCATTGCCATAGATGCCATCGTTGTCGCGAAAGCCGAACCGAGGCTGCTGGCCATAGGGCATGGCCTCCCGCAGTTGCTGGATCACCCAGCACATGGATGGGTTTGGTGTGATCGCCCAATGAATGATCTTCCGGCGACCCTGGTCCATGACGATGAAAACGTACAGCGTTGCGAACCGAATCGTGATGACGGTGAAGAAGTCGATCGCCCAGGAGACGTCCAGGTGATTCCGCAGGAACGGCCGCCAAGTGGTGGACTTGCCTCGGGGGTTCCTGGGCTTGACCATGTACTTGCGAATCGTGTCCTCGCAGGGCGGGGCGTACTGCAGTTTCAGCAACGTGAGACGAATGACCTCAGCTCCCCAGAGCGGATTCTCACGGCTGAGCTTTCGAATCAGCTCCTGCATCTCCTGGGAGATCGCAGGACGGCCTGGCTTGCGTCTCGACTTCCATCGCCAGTAGATCTTGAACGCACGGGTATGCCATGCCTTCACCGTCGCCGGCTGCATCAACTGGGCGGCAGCCTGACGTAAGTTCCTGCGCCACAAGGCCGACCATATTATTCGGGGGGACAGGGGCGACGTCAGCATGCGTGGCTGAGCTATGCGGCCTACCAGCTCCTACGCCTTCAGGACCGCGCCCTGTGCCAGGAGGGAGCGCTGAATCGTCTCGATGTCCACGTCGCGGATGCCGCATCCGCCCGCCGCGGCATGCGCGGCTGCCACGCCGGCTGCGTGGCCGGTCGCCATACATGTCGCAGCGCCCCGCAGCGACGCCTGGGAGAGGTGGTCGCACGAGATGGACCTGCCCGAGACGGCGAGGTTGGCGACGCCCGTGGGCAGCAACGAGCCCAGCGGCACGTCGTGGTGCCCCTTGATGCCGGAGATCTTGAACACGGTGCCCTTGAGGTGGTAGTCCAACGCCCGGCAGTTCAGTGCGACTACGTCATCGAAGCGAGCGTTGCCCTTCACCTGGTCGATTGTGAGCATGTGGTCGCCTGCGATGCGGCGGCTCTCGCGTACGCCCAGGTGCGTCTGGGCCACCGGGAAAGCGTTCTCGAACCCCGGCACGGTGTCTTTCATGTATTGCAGGTGGCCGAGGGCGCCGCGCAGGCCGTCCGCCTCGGCGCGTGTCAGCGCCCTCGGATCGAGCGGGTCGATGTCGGAATTCCCCTGAATGCGCACAGCTTCGCGGTAGATGCACAGCTTCACCGTCGGCATCACGCCTACGTGGTGTGTGCCGCCGGCGCCGTCGTCCTGCGGGTTCGGGATGACGATTGTGAGCATGCTCTGTGCGGCGCCGGTGAAGGGTTCATCGCAGCCATTGATACGCAGTCCCAATTTGTCCTTGTTCTCGTTCGCCCACGCGCGGACCTTCTCGGCGTCGACGCCGCAGGCGAAGTAGTCGCATGAGACTTGCTGCAGGTCCTGGGTTTCGGTCATCTCGAACGGCGCCCCCGCGAAGGCGGCGACGTCCGCATCGCCCGTTGCGTCCACGAAGGCCTTCGCACGCATCACGCTGCGTCCGCCCTTGTTCTGCACGACGACGCCGGTGATCCCATCGCCGGCCGTCAGGACCCCGGTGACCCACGTGTGGAAGTACAGGCCGACTCCGGCTTGCTCGATCATCTCCAACGCGACCTTGCGTGTCCACACGGGCCAGAGCTGGTTGTGCCTGCGAGGCCCGGGCCCGAGGATGCAGTAGCCGTCGGCGGCCATGCGTTCGAGGAACTCCCATCCGAGCCCGCGGATGATCTGCTTGCCGTCGGAGTCGTAGAAGACCCCGACGGAGGTGTTGTACGGCGCCGTCGTGCATCCGCCGAGGCAGCCCGTCCGCTCTACCAGGACGGTCTTAGCGCCCAGACGCCCCGCCGCGGTCGCCGCGATGAATCCGGACGTGCCGCCGCCGGCGACGATGACGTCGACGTCTTCGCTTACCGGCACGTGTTCGGCGGGAAGTTCAATCGTCTCGACTGTATCAGCCATGTGCTGCCCTCTGGTTCCAAGTCGGGTGCCACTGCTGGCCTGTCCGGCAGTGTACGGGCCGGCCGGACGGATGGCCACCCTCATGTCGCCTTCGGTTTCCTCGGTCCAAGGCGTGCAGGTGTAACCCGGGATTTCCCGGATGGACTGTGGCCGACGACCGCCATCGGCCTTTCTGAAGATTCGAACCACGATACCAACATCCGGCTCCGCCTCTTCTGCTGAATGACGGGACGATCGGGCCGTTCCCGGGCCATGAGGCCCCGCGAATAGACCTCTGCAAAGGTGTTCATGGCCGGTCCACGCAGACCTTCACCGTAGCTTTCCCCTTCCCCGGCTGTCTCGACCGTTTTCGCCGTCATCCCGGCACCGTCTCGGGCAGTCGCCGCCGGCTCGCCGGGGCGCAACCGGGGCCGGGAATCCGCAGAGGCGGCCCAGAAATGACACGATTTGGCCCCACTATGGCTTGATGGGTTGCCATGGGGGCGATACTATTGGCATCAAGGTGCCTTTAACATCGTGGCCATGGCGAGGTCGTCGGTAAACCGAAGGCTTCGGTGTATTGGTTGCCGCCTGGAACTTCCGCGGGCACTGGAAACCGGAGGCGCCGGAAAGGATCAACAATGCGAAGCTCACTTGCCGCTACGGCGATCATGAGCGTTCTGCTGACGCTGCCGGCCTCGATCTGGGCCGATGGACCGAAGGGGCCGCTGAAGGTCTACATCCTGGCCGGTCAGTAAAGAAAGGCGCACAAGATGAGATTGCAGATACCGCGCACGAAGAACTCCATTGGCGAGAGTGCGACAGAACGTGTTGCCCGAGGAGGAGGAAACATGAAGGTAAATCGAAATCGTAAGCACGCCGGACTGCTTTTGTGCATGGTGGTTGCGTGTCTGCAGAATGTGACGCTTGTTGCGCCGTGCACAGCCGCCCCCGCGGCCGCGGATTACTATACGGAGCCGCAGGTCTACGCCACGCGTCCCAATCCCGCCGGAGAGCGTGAACTGGGGCCGATCGGGGCTACCGGCATCGAGGCGCGTATCTACAAAGGTGTGAAGGTCACCGTGGAAGATACACAGCCGAACACCCCGGCCCACGGCAAGTTCGACAAAGGCGACATCATTGTGGGTGTCAACGGCGTGTCGCTCAAGGGTAAGAATCCCTTAGTGGTGCTGGGAACGGCGCTGACGGCAGCCGAGGCCACCGATGGTGTGTTGGCTTTTGACATCAAGCCGGGGAAGGATGGCAAGGTAAAGAAAGTCACCATCAAGATACCGGTCATGGGCGCCTACAGCAAGACCTTCCCGTTGAAGTGCGCCAAATCGAACAAGATCATCAAGCAAGCCGCCGAATTCTATTCCGGCAAGGATCGATTGAAGAAACACAGTTTCTATAACGCCCTGGCGTGCCTGTTCCTGCTGTCAACCGGTGACGATGCATACGTGCCGCGTGTGAAGGAGTATCTGTCCCAGTTCCTGACGAAGGACGGTCGTGTTACTGGCGTCGGGGAGCAGACATGGGACAATGGCTACAACGGCATCGCCTGTGCGGAGTATTACCTGCGTACCGGTGACAAATCCGTATTGCCGATCCTGCAGTACTATTGTGACGACGCCAGGAATCGCCAGTACTGGGGCAAGGCCTGGACGCATTGGGGGCAGGGCATCAATCCTGGCTATGAGGGCGCGGGTGGTTTGATGAATGCCGCCGGCAACCAGGTACTGGTTACGCTGCTGATGGGCAAGGCGTGCGGCGTCAACGTGGATGAAAAGACGCTCCTGGGCGCCTTGAAGTACTGGTACCAGTTTGCAGGGCATGGCGCGATCCCCGTCACGGATACCCGCAGTTGGTTTGCTTTTCGATCCGCCGGCAGAGACGGCGCGACGGCCGCGGCCATGCAGATCGCCTCCGGCGCTAAGGGGGATGTTTCCATCTACAAGGAGGCCAAAGAATACCTGTCCATGTCCTGCCTGACCAGTTGGCCGTCCAGGGCGTATAACTGGGAGATCATCTGGCACAGTCTGGCCGGCGCATTCATGCTCGAATACGATCCGGCTATGTATTACCAGACGCAGCAGCGTTTTCGTTGGTCTTTTGATCTGCGCCGGCAGGCCTCGGGGGCTTTCTCCTATCCTGGGGGCCACCCTTCTCTGGACACCACGGATGCGGGCATCTCGCTGGCCCTGGCGTATACGGCGCCTCTGAAGACCCTGCGCATCACCGGCGCTCCGCGTTCGAAGTACGCCAAAGACTTCACGCTGCCGAAGCGTCTGTGGGGAACGAAGGCGGATCGGGCCTTTCTCACATCCAAGCACCATCCGGATTTCTACAAGTATGGCAAAGCCGAAGAGATCATAGTCCCGTTCCAGCAGTTGCCTGTCGGGCTCAGAGCCAAGAACGTATCGCAGCTTCCGCTCAAGACGATGCTCAAGAATGTACGCCATGGGCGCTATGCAGTTCGCTTGGGCGCCGCCAAAGCCCTGCGTATGAACAAGCACTTTGGGGAATTGGAAAAACTCTTGCGTGATCCGGATCCGCGTCTGCGACGGGCCGGATTGGATGGCATCACCGATTACAGGCCGTGGTGCGGGTCGCTCGTGTGGGGCCGCAACGCACTCAAGGCCGAAGAGTATACGTCCGGTATGATCGAGGGGATTACCAAGATCCTCGCCGATCCCGAAGAGGCGTGGTATGTGACGGATGGGGCGCTGCTCGCGCTGCACAACGCGCCGGTGGACGCGATCAAGAAGAACATACCCAAGATCCTGCCCTGGACAACGCATGAGGACTGGTGGCTGCGTGAATCCGCGTTCATGGCATTGATGGGCCTGCAAAGGGATGATGCTCTGTTCCTTGAGTACCTGCCGACGCTCATCGATATGTACGTGAAGGAGTATTACGCCAATCCGAACATAAACATGAGGACGAAGCTCACGCAGGCATTGCAGCAGAAGACCAACGACAGTCCGGCCGGTAAACTGATTACTGCCGGTCTCGTGCGCGCCGCCCTGGAGAGCAAGGTCCTGCCGGATGTGGGGGAGAACCGACGTTCTCAAGAGGGAACGTACAATGTCATCCAGGCAGCGCTGGCGTGCAGCAAACATGCGCCTGAGGCGGCAGTAGAGCTTGCAGAGGCACTGGTTCGTGGCGGCCGATTGGAGACGTTGGACGCCGACAATGTCATGAAGCTCCTCAGGGCACCAGACGGGCACGTGAGCGACCGATACGTTGGATTGTATCCTGCCCTTCAAACAGTGCCCCCGCAGCAGAAGAAGCGATTGGGCGACATCCTCTTCAATGACTTTCGCCCGAAGTTGATCAAACGTCTCGGTACGGTCGACAAGAAGACCGAAAGTAAGTTGATCGATATGATTATCGATTTGACCAAACTGAAGAAGCCGATCGCTGGATGGCAGGCCATCGGTACGCCCAAGCCGGCAGAACGCATCTGGCGCTATCACTCATTCGATCCGTTGACAGCAAAGGACAAGCTGCATCCGCGAGTTAGTAAGCGTTTTCGAGATGTTACGCTGCCGGCAGGGATGGACAAATGGTATATGCCCGGGTTCGATGACAGCAAGTGGAAGAGCGGAGCCGCTCCGATCGGCGTGGGTGTCTTCAAAGCGCATGGGCACGGTAGAGGGTGGACGGCTACCCCCGACCACAGCTTCAAGAACAACTCCGACTGGGGCGACGGCGAGTTTCTCCTGATGCGGACGACCTTTGACGTGACCGACCTCGACTATGACTACTTCCGCATCAGGCTGTTATCGGATCAGGGATATCATATCTATCTGAACGGCCACAAGATCCACTCCTTCGTCTGGTTCCAGCATTTCCCCAGGTACGAGAATATCGTGCTGAGCGAGGCGGCAAGAAAGCATTTGACCAAGGGCGCCAATACGTTGGCCGTCTACTGCAATGTGCGGTACGAACAGGACAAGGAGACCGGGGAGTATCATGCAGTCGGACAGATGGATATCGCTATTGAAGGTATGAAGAAAGAGGAATTGGGGCTGGAGTAGTAGGGTTTGGCCGCCGCAACATCCGGCCGAATCGGCGCTTGCGGATGGCGAGAGCGGCACTAGAATTGCCGGAATGGCGACGATGGCCGTTGGCAATAGACTACCCGGGAGATGCCGCACAAGGAAAGAACAATGAGAAGAATTACACTGTTGGTGGCGCTGGTAGCAGGTCTGTCTTGCTCTGATGCATTTGGACTTAGACAGAGGGGAGATTATCCGTGGAAGACCAGTTGCGGATCGTGGCAGGAAAAGGAGATGTTCGACGCGATCGGCCCATGCTGGTACCTGCCTGTCGGGCCGACGGGTATCCGCAGCCAGATCACCACGGAACACCCGCAGTACTTTACCGTCAGGTATGTATTCAAGGATTCACCAGCCGCTGGCAAGGTCAAGATCGACGACATCATCGTCGGGGCCAACGGCACGATGCTGACAAGACCGCATAGCTTTGCGAAGAACTCGAAGAGCTGGGACGGCCCGATGGTGGACATGGCCAAGCTGATCGAAGACAGCCAGGGCAAAGACGGCAAGTTGGACCTGATCATCTGGCCGGGCGGGAAGAAGCAAGCACAGAAGACCGTTACCGTTCAGATCGAAGCGGTCGGCAGATTCTCGCCGACGTTCCCCTATAACTGCAAGCGTTCGGAGAAGCTGGTCAACGACCTGTGCGAATTCCTGGCAAGTGATCTCTACCGTAAGGACGCCAAAAAGGGCGGCTTTACCGACATACACATGATCCTTGCGTTGATGGCCAGCGGCGATAAGAAGTACGACCCGATCATTAAGGGTTTCGTAGCCAGATTGGCTGCCGGCAAGCCGGACCCGCGTAAAGGCGGCAAGGCTAACTGGGGCAACGCTTACAAAGGCATTGTTCTGGGTGAATACTACAGGCTTACAAAAGATAAGAGCGTGCTGCCGACAATGAAGGCCCTGGCTCAATGCTATGACGATGCGATGGATCACGGTCGCGGGGCATACTCGCATCACCCGACTCCGTCGCTGTGGCTCGCCAACTCCAAAGGCTATGGCGCCATGGCGGCTCCCGCGGGGCTGTCTATGCTGGCCATGAGCGTGTTCAAGGCCGCCGGTGTTGAGTTCTCAGAGAAGACCTATAATGAACTGCATCAGTCCTATCTTCGCTCGGCGACCCCCGAAAGTGTCAGTATCGTCTACTGTTTTCCGGCGTCGCCGGACCATGCGGCGATCAAGCTGGAAGATCCTGACCGATGCAAGACCGATGCCGGTCCGGGGTTCCGAGTTCCCACCGGGATGAGGGGTATCGGCAAGTACACCATCGAGTGGCCGACACCGAAGGAAACGCGTAAGTTCCACCTGGGGCCGGCGGGCACTGACACATCATGGGTAGAAAAGGAAAAGGACACCAATGATGTGTATATGTTCTTCAAGAACTCCCCGGATAAGCGTATCGTCGTGCGCAACCTCGTCCTGCCGGAACCGACAAAGCCATACAATACGACCAAAGCGTGTGCCCAGGCGCCTGTCGGGCTCGGCGCTTTGGCCAATTCGATCGGCAACAAGGATAAGAAGTCGTGGCAATACCTCGCTACGCACTGCGGTAACAGTTGTGCCCTTGGGTATGGAACGTGGTTTGACGGGCACGCGTCGGCCGGGATGCATCATCTGTGGGTAGGGCTTGGAGCATCGCGAGCGGAAAAGGAGAAGTTCAGGAAATTCATGGATGGTGTCAAGTGGTGGTTCATCATGCAGCAGACGCATGACGGCACCTACCTTAATTGCCCCAACCGCGACCGGCCCACCGGCGCCAATAAGAACTATGGCCCGCACGATCTTTCAAGTGCAAATGCCGCTTTGATTCTGTCGCTTCCCAGGCGTGTTCTGCTGATCACCGGGGCTGAATAGGCCGCGGTCGTTGTGATCTCGGAACATTCGAAAGCGGTCGAGTGCGGATGAAGTACGCAGGTCGGATAGACTCTCCGGCCTGTGCACCATGAGGTCCTTTAATGCCTGACCCAGCCTCGATTATCGAGATGGCCAACGCCTTCTGTGCGTCGCAGATTCTCTTTGCCAGCTCCGATGTGGGGGTCTTTGCGTTCCTTTCCAAATCGCCAGGCGGCACGGTCGAAGAGGTCGCTGCTGGATGCGATCTTAACCGGCGCGCCGGCCGGCTTTTGCTCGATGCCTGTGTTGCCGTGGGTCTGCTGACCAAGAAGGCCGGCCGGTATCACAACAGCGAGAATACCGAGTGCTATCTCGTTCCCGGTTCGTCGATGGACCTGTCTGCAGCGATCCGATACAACCGGGATGTCTATCAGGCCTGGGGTAAGTTGCCGGAATTCTTACGCAGCGGCAGACCGGTGGAAAGGCCCGAGGCTCACCTCGGTGAAGACCCCGACAGGACTCGCGATTTCGTTCTGGCGATGCACGGGCGTGCGCTCGGCATCGGCCGGGGCGTGTTGCCTCAGCTCAAACTCAAGGGGAGGCGCAAGCTTCTCGATCTCGGGGGCGGAGGCGGAACTTACTCCGCACTGATCGCCCGGCGCCACCCGGAGATCTCCTGTACGGTGATCGATCTTCCCGGCGTGCTGGCCGTGGCCGAGGAACTGATCGCCGAGCAGGGGGTCAGCGACCGGGTCAAGACCATCCCGGGAGACCTGCACTCGATCGAACTGCCCGCCGGGCACGACGCGGCCATCTTCTTCGGGGTCCTGCACCAGGAACCCGCGGATGCCATCGCCGATCTGCTAAAGCGGACCTACGAGGCCCTGGCCCCGGGAGGGATCCTCTATGTGATGGATATGATGACGGACGCCACCTACGCCGCGCCGGAATTCTCAGCCCTTTTCGCGGTCAACATGGCACTGACAACCCACCACGGCTGGGTCTTCTCCGACGAGCAGCTGCGGACCTGGCTGGCAGACGCCGGATTCAGGAACGTTGCCGTCTCGCCACTGGAACCGCCCATGCCCCATTGGCTCGCCGAAGCGCACAAGGCGTAAGCGAGCAGGCACAGGGACCTCGGTGTGAGGCCATGTGGTCTTCGCGTGTGACGGCGGCCCGCTACGGCGGTGCGTGGAACGATGACAAGCGTGTCCTTTCTTTCAGTCTGGAGACGCTTCGGAAGAAAAGGACAATCAAAGGAGACCTAACGATGGGAACAAGCCGCAGAATCAAACCCGTAGTGGTCCTGACCGCGGTCGTGCTGACCGCGCTGGCCGGGCATGCTATGGCAGCCAAGCCCCTGAAGGTCTACATCCTGGCCGGGCAGTCCAATATGGAGGGCCAGGCCAAGATCGAGACGTTCGACTACATCGGCGACGATCCGACCACCGCGCCTCTGCTCAAGCAGATGCGCGGCGCCGACGGCAAGCCTCGCGTCTGCCAGCACGTGTGGATCTCGTATCTGACCGGCTCGCCGGACCGCGGCACGCTGGGCGAGGGGTCCGGCACACTGACGGCCGGGTACGGGTCTCGCAGCAACCCGAAAGAAGACGGCGGGAAGATCGGCCCGGAATTCACCTTCGGCATCACGATGGAAAAGGCCTACGACGGGCCCATCCTGATCATCAAGACCGCCTGGGGCGGTAAGTCGCTGAATACGGACTTCCGCCCGCCCGGCGCCGGGCCTTACGAGTTCAGCGACGCCCAGTTGGAAGGTCTAAAAAAACAGGGCAAGGACATCGCCCAGGTCAAGGCCGACAAGGCGAAGGCCACGGGGCGGTACTACCGGCTTATGATCGATCACGTCAAGAAGGTGCTGACCGACCCCAAGCGCGTCGTGCCGGACTACGATCCCGAGGCCGGCTACGAGGTTGCCGGTTTTGTCTGGTTCCAGGCATGGAACGACATGTGCGACGGAACCACTTACCCGGGCCGCGACAAGCCGGGCGGGTTCGCCGAGTACTCCAAGGTGATGGCTCACTTCATTCGCGACGTCCGCAAGGAGCTATCGGCGCCGAAGATGCCGTTCGTGATCGGCGTCATCGGAGTGGGCGGCGAGAAGGCCACCGGGGCAATCGCCAATCTCTGGCCGGCGATGGCCGCGCCGGCGGCGAGCCCCGAGTTCAAGGGCAACGTCGCCGCCGTGGAAACCGCGCCCTATTGGGACTACGAAATGGAATCGCTGCTGGGCAAGAAGGACCAGATCAACCGGCGGTTCGGCGCCGCGTACCTGCTGACCAAGGACGGCGTCATCGAAACCCCTGACGCCGCCGGGCCCGGCTGGGAGCCGATCGGCAAACCTCGGCCGGCCGATCGCGTCTGGCGTTTCATGTCCTTCGACCCGCCGAAGAAGGCGGACCAGATACCGAAGAACGAGAAGAAGCGGTTCCGCAACGTGACGCTGCCGGCCGGGCTGGAGGCGTGGCACACGCCCGGTTTCGACGACAGCAAATGGAGCAGCGGCAAGGCGCCGATCGGCAAGGGCGTCTGGAAGCACCGCACCATCGGGAAGGCGACGGTCAAGTTCACCTCCGAGTGGGGCGCCGGCGAGTTCCTATTGATGCGGACGACCTTTACCGTCGACAGCCTGGATTACGAATCGTATCGCTTGAGCATCCTGGCGCGTCAGGGGTTCAACGTCTACCTGAACGGTCACAAGATTCACACCTACATCTGGTGGAAAGACGAGCCGTTCTACCGACCCATCCCCCTGGAGCCCCAGCACGTCAAGCATCTCACCAAGGGGGTCAATGTGCTGGCGGCGTACGCCAATGTTGAGTACGCCAGACGCACGCACGAGCCGCACGCGTCGATTGACCTGGCGATCGAGGGGATCACCAAAGAGGGCAAGGCGAACATCAGCAGTAAGGAGTACATCCTCAAGCAGATGGATAAGATCTGCACACGCCGGGAGCAGAAGATCATCGCAGGCGCTTCCAATGCCGGCTTTCACTATCTGGGCAGCGCCAAGATCATGGCGCAGATCGGCAAGGCCTTTGGCGAGGCCATGCTGAAGATGGAGAAGAAGAAGTGACCGCAGCACATCCTCTGAACGCCACAGCCGCCGCCGTCGAGGTCAATATCCGGCCGGAAGCAGATGCCGTCATCCGCAATGGGCAGGTGGAGCTGGCCTTTGATCTGACCACGGGGCTCGTTGCCGGCCGGGATCTGGCCGCCGGTGTCGCCGTCTTCCGGCAGGCCCGCTTCGACCTCGATCCCGCCGACAAGGGGCAGTGGAAGACGCCACCGCACGAGTTTGGGGCCGAGGACCTGGGGGCGGTTACGGACGCCTTGGGCGCCGGCCGGCGTTTGCGTGTCTGGTTCAAGCCCCGCAAGTCTTACGATCCGGAACGGTTCCTGGATGTGACTCTCTACGATGGCCAGCCGTTTGTGGCCATTGGGTGGGGTATTCACAACCCGTTTGGATACACGGTTCGCGTCCGGGATGCGCAGGTCCTCGCCGGAGCGGAACTCTTCGTCGACCAGAAGCCGTCCGATGCGCGTGTCTTGCGCAGCGGTGCGGGGGCGGAGCGGAACGTCGTTGAGAACACTTGGCAGGTCGATGCCGTCAACGGCGCGATGTTGACCTACGTCGATACTGCCGCGGACCCGCCGGCCCGGCGCACGATTGTGGCTGGGGGGCTCGCCTATGCGGAGTTCGCGCGTCGCGTCATCCTTGATGAGAAGGTAACGCGGAAGGACGGGAAGAACGTGCCGGACGGGGCACAGATGACGCTGAGCGTGTGGGATTCGCAGGGCAAGCGGGTCAAGGCGGGCGAGACCTGGGTTTCGCAGGACACGTTTTACCTGGATTTCGTTACAGCGGATCCGTTCGCGGCGCTGGAGGGTTACGGCGAAGCCATGGCGCTGGCAAACGCGGCGCGGCCGAACGTCTACGATTTCCCGACGCTCTGCGGCTGGATGACCTCCACCAGCGGGCACGGCGACGGCACGCCGATCAACCATTCGCCCGGGCTGGTGGAGGAGATGGATCGGGCGCGTCGGGCCGGTCTGCTAAAGTACGCACCGCTGGCGGTCCGGCTCGAGCCGGACTTCTACTGCTACAGCACCCAGGGCGACACGCAGCAGGGATGGTGGGATGATGAGCATTTTGCACGCTACGAATCGCTGCGGGCGCCGTACGAGACGTTCGCGAAATTCTGTAAGGCCGTTGAGGAACGCGGCGGCATTGTCTTGACCTACTTCCAGTGTTCGTTGCCGAGCAATGACTTCGCGACGGCGCACCCCGATTGGATGCTGAACAACGACATCTCGCTGCTCCACATCGACCACCCGCACCACAAGCCGCTGGTGCGCTACGATTACACCGATCCCGGGTTCCAGGCGCACTGCCGGAAGGTCTGGGCGAACCTGCGTGATGCGGGGGTCAAGGGCATCAAGTTCGACTACCCGGAGACCGCGTGGGCGCTGCACGGCGGCTTCGAGGACGAATCCTACACGACCACATCCGCCTACCGAAAGCTCTACGAGCTCTGCCGGGAAGGCCTCGGGCCCGATGCGCTGCTGCACGAGCGGATCATCGGTGAAAGCCAGGTGCCATGCACCGACGCAACTGCCGGCGTGGTGGACCTGCAGCGAGTGTGGGGCGATGCGAGCTATTTTGCGCCGGAGATGGCGTCCCGGATCGGCCTGCGCTGGTTCAAGCAAGGCAAGGTCTTCCGCTACTACCCCGACGGCAAGAGTTTCTACAAGGCCGGCCCGCAGCCGAAGACGCCGCTCGACGCGAAGGATCGCCGCACGTTCCTGACGCTTGTTGGCCTGCTCTCCGGCCGGGTCGAACTGGGCACCGGCTTCCGGAGAATGACGCCTGAGATGCTGCACGATCTGACGCGCCTCTACCCGATGCTGCCGAACGGCCAGGCGTTCCGGCCGGTCGACATGTTGCTCGACCGAGAGCATCCCGCGACCTACGTCTACGAGGTGGCGCCGGACTGGAAGCAGGTGATCCTGGTCAATAACGACACCCAGCGCAGTCGCGAGATTTCGGCCCCGCTGTCCGGACCGCAGGTTGATACCGGGAGCCTCGGCTGTGACGCGAAGGCCGACTACTGGGTGTTCGATTTCTGGGACCAGAAGCTGCTCGGGCGATTTGCGGGCGGCGACCGGTTGACGGCCAAGCTCGAGCCGGGCGAGGCCCGTGTATACGCGGTCCGCCGTGTCCTGGACCGCCCGCGGGTCGTCGGCGCCAACCGGCACGTGATGTGCGGCATGTTCGAACTCGGCGCCGAGGAGTGGGACGCCGGGACGGGAACGCTACGTTTCTCGGCCAGACTGGTTCCAGGCGAGCCGTTGAAGGTTACGCTGGCATCGCCGGGACCAGGCCTGCAAGTGGCCGGCGCTGAAGCAACATGCGCCGCCGTCACCGCGCAGACCGACGGTTCGGTAGCGACAATCACCATTGACGGCGGTGAGCAAACGGCGGCGGTCGTGACTCTGAGATTCGAGGAGAGAAGATGATGTCAAGTCGCTCGCCCGCCGGTGGGTCACCCAGCAGCTCGGGCCATACCCATTCCGGGCAGTCTATCGCCAAGGGGGCCGCCGGCCAGGGCGTCCATGGCGTAGCCAGCGAACACGTTCGTGTACCTCGACATCGTCAGGTCGATGGTCGAATGCCTCATCACGCTCTGAGCGACCTTCGGATGCACGCCGCTTGCCGCCAACAGGCTGCCGGCCGTGTGTCTCAAGCTATGAAAATCGGCCACCTGTCCAGCCGAATCCCGATAGCACAGGAAGCTCGTCCCTTCGCGCTGTTGCCTCTCCTGGGCCGTTTCCGCATCTTTCAGCCAAGCAGCCCTCGCAGCCGCCAGGTCCTCCCGCAACATCTTCGCCGTCTTCTCGGGCACGTTGAACGCCAGCGCGTTGGGCAGCTTGCCGGCCAGTAGCGCCTTGAGTTCCCGGGCCGTGTCCCGCCGGAGGGCAAGCTCATCCTGGCGGCGGTGCTTGCTGTAGGCGGCCGCCACTCGGACGGTCGGCTGGTCACCGTCCAGGCTTAGACACCCACGCGTCACTGTGCGAAGCTCGTTCGCCCGCATGCCAGTCTCAACGGCCAGCCTGTACAGAGTCGCCCGCTCGGGCCCAGTCATCCCGAAACGCTCCGGCTCGTCCCGGGTCGTGTCCAGCAGCCAGCGAATCTCTTCGACCGACAATGCCCGCCTGTCATGGCGGCGGTCCGTGCGTACGTTCAGCCCGTCCAGATGAGCAACAGGTGACTCACTCGCGCGCCCGTCCTTCACCATCCAGCGGCAGAAACCCTTCACGGCCCGCAAGTAGAAGTTGGACGTCTGGGCGCTGATCCCACGCTTGACGTCGCCGTCACCGTATACAGTATCGGCCCGCAGCCCGTCCAGGAAGGTCATGATCCTGCTGGCCGAAATGTCCGACCAGAACCGCAGCCCGCAGCCCTCGAACACCCGTGTCGCGCGGCCGATCACGAGATTGACCTGCTTGGGGGTCGTGCCCTTGGCTAGCATCGCCTGCCGGAACCCTACGAAGGCGACCACGCCATCGGCGTCCGTCTCGCCCTCCAGGTGCTTGGCCAGCGGCTCCAGGGCCGCCACCTTGGCCGCATCCAGCAGGCCCACCCGGCTCAGCGACTTCCGCAGCCTTGGCGTAAGCGTCTCGATCCACCGGGTCAGCACGGGGTCCAGGGCTTCGCCGGCCACCTTGTACCGCACCAGATTCTCGACCTTCCGGCCAATGGCCTCGGTCTGCTTCCTGTCCCGCAGCCCCGGAATGCGGCGGCGCGTCTCGCGGTGGTCCTGAAACTCCACGTACCACATCCGCGTCTTCTTTGTCCGGCCGCTCTTGTCCTTGTAGGAACTCTGGAAGACTCGCATGATTCATCCTTTCTTGCGGGGCCGACCCGCCCGCCCCTTGGGGATCTCGGCCCGCTTACCGGTCGCCACAATGTTCAGGCCCAACACCGCCGCCAAGGCGTCCAGGCTCCGCACCGAAAGCCCACCCTTGCCCGCCATGAACCGGGACATGAGCGCCTTGTCGATCCCGGTGACCTTGCAGATCCCGTACCTCGACAGCCCGGAATCGTCCACGGCTTGCCGTATCTGGTCGCTCAACTTGATCTGTTTGGGTTCCACTGACGGCATCATACACGGTAGTTGTCCTTCAGTCAACCATATTATCGGCAGATTCTCAGATTCTCTTTCGCGTCGGCATCCTTCATGTGCTCCTCTGGGAAGACTGCCCTATTCGACATCTTGGCGGCCTTGGGCGGATCGGCAGGCCCCCGAGAGGGCGAGAGCGGGGCCAAATCCCTTGTTTCCGGCAGCATTGCCATGTTCTGACGAAGGGCGCCATGTTCCCTGCCCCCAGTCATCTTGGCACCCTTGGCCATCCGCCTCACTGACAGGCAATCTCCACTTCCAACCCCCGCCAAACGCCTCTTCGTGCCCCCATTTGCGCAGCATCCGGGCCGACTGCGACAGACCGGCCTCGCTGCGCTCACGTAGTGTCCACTGCCCAGCGGCGATCTGGTCCAGCGCACGTCTTCGGACGATGTCCACCAGTAGGAACGGCGCCTTGACAGCATAGTCGGGACAAAGACATACCTCCCTGAGATCGTGCGCTATCATCGCACTTCTCCCCCTCTGTTTCCGCTCTTCTCAAGCCCCTCCCGGTCTTCCGTAAGGCCCTTCCGGCCCGCCACCTACTGGAGCCGCCATTCCCGGCCCTACGCCGCTTGTCCTGCTGATGGTGTGAGGGCCGGCGAGGATTCCTCGCAGTAGTAGAATAAGCGCAAAGATTCTCGTGGCTATTGGGTCTAACCTTTCAGACAGCCGCAATATGAGTGAACCACAACCAACCGACGAGGAACTGATCGCCGTATTCAGAGAATCCGGCGATACCAGGATTCTCAACGGTCTGGTGCGCGAGCATCCGCCAAGAGTGCGAACAATGATCTCTCGAATGGTACTCAATGAAACGGACGCCGTATCGTACCAAAACTCGGCCGCATGGCAGGTCGTTTGTCAAGAAGGGCTTACAGGACAGCTCCGGGACGTGTAACGGAACAAACCATTACCGGAATGAGCGGAAACTCGAGGAATAAGGAACAACGCATGTTTGATCGAATATTTTGCGGCAGAGATCTACTCCTCGCCTTCCTGTTGAGTGTCGGATTGTGCCACTTCGCGGCGCCGGCCCTCGGCGACGGGGGCTTCGCTCCGCCGGCGGACTACACCGGCAAGGACCTGACTGAGCCGAGCCAGCGGGCCGTCATCGTCCACGACAACGGCATACAGAGCCTCATGCTGTTCGTCGACTACCACGGCGGGGCGCGGAACTTCGCCTGGATCGTGCCGTGCGCGGCGAAGCCGCACGTGAGCGTGACGGACTCAGCCATCTTCAAGGAGGCGACGAAGTATCACCACCACCTCGCCTTCGAGGCCTGGAAGGAGGAGATGAAGAGGACGCCGATGGATCGGGGCAGCGGCGGCGGGGGCCCCGGCCCCGAGCCCAAGGTAACGCTGCACGAGACGAAGATCCTCGGCGACTACAAGATCGCCGTCCTGTCGGCCGTCGAGGGCGACGCGCTGACCAAGTGGCTCAACCGCAACGGGTATCGCGTGCCGAAGGGACTTGGACCGGTGATCGCGGAGTACGTGAAGGAGAAGTGGTACTTCGCGGCCGTCAAGGTCCGGGCCGAGGCCGGGCGGCGAGTGACGCTGAAGCTGCGGCTGGACTTCAAGGCCGACGAGCCGGTCTATCCGTTGCGGATCAGCGCTGCCAACCGCGGGGTGACCGATGTTCGAGTGTTCCTGTTTGAGCGGTCGGCCAAACTCACCCGCCCGAAGTTCAACAACCGTTACAGCCGGGCGATGTGGGTCGGCGCGAAGCTCGATGGCAAGTGCCCGAAGCTCGTCGCAGCCTTCCCGAAAACCAAGTGGGAGGGCATGGTCCTTGTGCGGATAACGAAGACGTTCGTGCCGCAGGTGATGTGCCGCCTTGACGATCGGCTGCACGCGCCCCCGCGAGGCACCAACAAGCCCGCCGAGCGTTTCTTCCATCCGTGGCCCTGCTCAGCCCATGTGCTGGGCATCGCCGAGGGGATGCTTTCAGACAACGTGGACGAGGCCAACTGGGCCACCGAAGGTCTGCACTACTACTACTCGATATCCCGCCCGGGCGATCTGCCGAAGGAGGACCTCGCCGCGCTGGCGAAGCTGGGCAAGCGCCTTGGCCTGCCGCTGCGCGACAAGCTCCTGAGTAGGGTCAAGGGGGTCATGCGGAGGGCGGCGGCGAAGCGGCCCCACCTGCCCGTACCGTATTTGCACACCAGGGACGGTGTCAACATACAGGGAGCCCTGGCGCTGCTCACCCGCACGTGCGATGGCGACGACGAGGTGGTGCTGAAGTTTCTCGAGGCGGAGGCCTCCAAACGCCCCCACGGCGGCGGGACGTTCTGGGGCAACGCGCTGCGCGACCTGAACTCCTCCGCCAGCCGACGCGCACTGGCGCGGCTGGCTGTGGCCAACAAGGATATCGGCGCGGCGTTCCGGTTCGTCTATAGCCTGGAAGACAACGCCGTCACCCGGCAGGAGCAGCACCTCGCCTGCCGGGAGATGGTCGCCATCCTGGACGCCGGCGCTGCCGTCGGCGACGCGAAGAAACGGGCGCTTCGCCTCCTGAAGAAGTACACCGGGAAGGATTTCGGCGAGGACGCGAAGGCCTGGAACGGCTGGCTCGCCCGCAACGCCAAGGCGTCCAAGGGCTGACGTTGCACCGACCGGAACGTTGTGGGGACAATGCCGAGGTAAGGCATCTGCCGAAAGGGAATGCAGCCATGAAAGTAGCCTCAAGAGCCGCCCTTCTGGCGTGTGTGCTCTCCCTTCCGCTCTCAGCACCAGGCGACGTCTTTTTTCGTCATGTCGGCGACAATGACCCCCGATCCGAAGGCTGGGATGGCGATGGGACGACTCCGATCGAGTACGACATGGGGTTCAGCGCCTGGGCCGCGGACGGCTCTGACTACAGAGCTATACCGACAATCAAGCAGGTTGCGCAAGCGACGAAACAAGGCTGGCGCCTGGCCGCTCGCGTACGAGTCACAACCGCGGCACACTGGGGAGGCGCGGCATTCTGGTACGGTAACGGGGAAAACCGGTGGTTGATCGATCTTGTGCTGAACGACACTGGGGCCCTTACAGTCACAGCCGTGACTGAGGCCTGGGATTGGAGCATCGGTTATCAGTACCTGAGCGATGGTGAAGGTTACCATCTCTATGAGGTGATCTACGATACCACAACAGGAACCGCTGACGTGTTCGTCGACGGCGTGGAGCGCATAAGCGACTGGGCTGGTAATGGGTACAACGAGCGTTACTGTGGATGGGGAGGCGGCTCAGGCTTAGGTGACGGCGGTGCCAATTGGAACTGGGTCAGCCTCAGTAGCGGCTCTTATCAGGAACCACCGCCGGCCACTGTCCTCGGCGACGCCAACCGCAACGGCTTCGTTGATGACTCTGACTTGGCCATCCTCCTGTCCAACTGGGAGCAGGATCCGTTGGTGATCTCCACGTGGGGGCTGGGCAACTTCACCGAGAGCAGCCTCGGCGACACCGACGTGGACGACGTCGACTTGGCCGTGCTGCTTGGCAACTGGACGGGGGCACCACCGGCTGGAGTCTCTGTCCCCGAACCGGCCACGCTCTCCCTGCTGGCCCTCGGCGGGCTGGCGGTGATGCGGCGAAGGCGGCGGTGAACATTCGCTGGCGTTGACGCGGCGGCAAGGTTTTTCCCTTCGGCGCCCCTTTTGCCCGATTCTGTGGAGAAACTCCCCCGTCGTGCGGCGTCGGCAGCCCTTTTATAGGGACCTGCACAATACCCCTCGGCGACAGGCCGTTTCGCCCGATTCGCCTGCATTTCCCACTACTTTACTGCGTGACGGCAGGAATTGTGCGACTTTGGCCGCCCTTTGTCCGTGCTCAAAACCCCGGTCGCGCCCGGCCCGGCATCGCCTACCCCCCCCTATGCTAATTTTACGGAAAAGCGTCTTCTGCTGGGCGAACGGTCAACTACCTCAGCGACTCCAGCGATTGGGCGGCCCCTCCCCGGGCTTGGGCACCAAGTCCGTTTTTTATCCACTAGCCAAAGGTGGCAACGGCGCTGCGGCTCGGCCAGCGTCAGTACGGACGTACGGCGGGGCGCAAGAAGAACAGCGCCGCCCCGAAGGGCGCCGCTGTTTCTTGCAGTGATGGCGCGACCCTAAACCTTGACGACGTTCGCGGCCCGCGGGCCCTTCTCGCCCTGAACGACCTCAAACGAGACCGCCTCGCCTTCGGCGAGTGACTTGTAGCCCTCGGCCTGGATGTCGTTGTGGTGGACGAACACGTCGCCGCCATCATCGGTCTCGATGAAACCGAAACCCTTGGAATCGTTGAACCACTTCACTTTACCCGTTGCCATATGCATGGCTCCTTCAGACAGTCAGCACGTTGGATTCGCAAGCATTGGTCATCCAAGCTGATTCGAGCCCAAGGTGAAGATCACTCATTCACGAGGGGAGACAGCGAGGAGCAATCTGCAAACGAAAGCGGATGCAAACCCGATTCGCCAGCGGGGGAAGGAAACTTTCCTCCCGTAGCCGCCAGCCCATGAACTGGTGAGGTTAGACGGTGTCGCCGGTGGAGTCAAGAGGAATCTTCGAGCAGATCGAGGCTAACCCGTCACTCTTCAACGGGCTCACATGGCTCCCGTCCCAGTCCTGGTCGGCGCCTACTGCTTGATACGCTCAAGACGGACGGAGTATCCCTCGGGAATCGGGGCCCTTTACCCGCTGCCATCTCATTCTTTTCACTAACGAACCCCACCTGCTGACGTAGTGCCTAGAGGCCGTTGTGCCCCCCATCTGGCGACACCTCATCGTCTCGGTGGATACGTCGCCGCAATCCGGATGTTAAGCTTGCTGTTTCTCATGTGGGGGTATCTTCGGCAGCTCCATCTCCGGGCGCTTGCGGCCGGGCTTGGACGGGTGGCATGACGCGGCGTCGGTCACGCTCACCACCGGCCCGCCCCGATACATCGTCGTCACGATGGCCAGGATGTCCTCCCCGCTCACCACGTTGGTGACACGTCCACCCCACAGGATGTACTTGAGGTCCCGCCAAGCCGTGGTCCGGCTGACGCCGAATGCCTCCGCAAACATCGTTGCCAGATGTCTGGTGTGTATCCACGCCCCGATCCCCATCCGGCCGATAGCCTCAGCCATCATCCCCCGTCGCTCATCGGCCGCCCGTCGTCGCTCGGCGTTGTACCGCCTCCTGCCGCCCCCACCATCGCCAGAATCCCCGCCTTCGTCGCCTCGGCCAGCCCCGGTCGTCCGCGGAGATGCTGGAGAAGACCATCCGGCAGTACCAGAACCGTCCTCCAGCAGGCTGAGTTGCTCTCCGCCGAAATGGCGGCGTAGCGGGTGGGAACCCGATCTCGGCCCTGCCAGAAGAACTTCAGTAGCAAACTACAATTTTATAATGTGTATAGAGTGGTCAGACACAAGTGGTCAGGTACAAGCAGTTCGCTGAAGGCGTGGGACCTCTTCTTGTCTGGGCCTCCAGGTCAGGCCTGAGTCTATTGCGTTCCTCGATCCCATCCCGTAGCCTAGCGCCTTGATTCCGGTAGAGGGGCACACGGAATGGAACTGGCGGAGCTTAGAGCCAATGCGGCGGTCCGCGGGTCATTGCTTCCGAAGCCGGTCCAGGTCATCGTGACCACCCCAGTGGGCGACGGTGTCAAGCTGATCGGCAATGGGTTGAAGTGGGGTAGGTGTACGAGCCAGCCTCTACCGCCGAGCACGCCCACCATCGTAGCAGGTGGCCCGACACGCTGGTATCGCCGTAGGGTGTCTGCCGTGAGGTCGCCCCATGCTCGGGCTGCGCTAACTTCTTGCCCGAGACCCAGCGCGCAACTACCGTGCAGAGAGTGCGGCATGGCCGAGTCGCCACCGGACACGGTGATGGCGATCGAAGAGCTGTCGGACCCTCTGAAGCTGTCGGAATCGACGTTTTGCCACGCAGACAGCCTGCGGCCAGGTCGCGCTGGCATGCAACTTCGGCAACGTATTTCGCCAGCCTGGGCCTGCCCAAGTCGGCGGATGAAGGTGATGGTCTGCGCGGATTTGCAGTGACATCCTTTACTGCAAGTGCTTTGCGCGAAATCATATCCTGGAGATATCACGGCCATCTCGTCACCCCTCCGCAGTGTAATAATAAGAGCGCTCTGAATAACTGGCGATTCCTGGTATAATCGTGGGGTAGTTGTCCTTAGATGTAAATGTGGCGATGGCCGTCGGCACATTTGGCATCTGTGCAATCCCGGTCTTCGGAGGATCCACGCTATGAGCCCAAACCAAGCCCTGAAGGTATTCGCCCTCCCTGCCGTAGTGATGATAACTGTCGTCCTCACGACCACCTCGGCCAACGCCGGGGAGACACAACTCATTTCAGCACTGAATGCTCTCAAAGACCATATTGACGGCACGACTGTTCTGGATGCCAGCCAGATCGAGACGCACAAGCTGACCCTCGATGACAATCGCACGATCTTCGGTAACAGCAGCGCGGCCATCACCGCCAGTTTCGATCTGGTCCAAGCGTACGACCAGAATATCGGCGCGATGTGGTCGCTAGGCTCACCGACTGAGAACGGCTATAGCCGCCGAGACACATCCGATGGCGATATCCACTGGACGATGTTCCATGCGATGCAGTACATCGTCGATGACACGTACAACAGCGGCAATATCTCGGCGCATCAGGGCCTGCTGGATGGCTACAAGTTTGGCAGTGCGGATGTCTTTCCAGGCGTGGTCAGCCCGCCGAGCAACCCGACCGCCACACACACCGTGTCGATCGACGGCAGCTTCCTGGACACCTGGGGACGGAACACGATGCACTGGGCCGACGCGGACCGTCCCGCACGCAAGGCGACGGGTACCTACCTCGCCCCGGGGTCGATCGCGACGATCACCGTGCCACAGTCGCTGGTCGACGCCGGATACCAGGTCCGCGTCGGCGGCAACGCATACGACCTATCGAACAAGAACCCCGTTGACCGGCTGGACCGCGTCTCGCTGGCCTACGACATCGATAGCACGTCGATTCAGGTCGCCAGCCCGTTAGGTGGCAACATCTACATCGAGGTCCCGTTCGAGGCAGACGCCGGCGTCGTCGACGTCGATATCCAGAACGCGGTGCGTTCGCCTTTCTTCTCGATGCAGGATCACAACACGACCTCGCTATCGGAGTGGCGAAACACCGAACGCAACCACCAGGCGCCGTGGGCGGACTTCCAATCCGAGAAGTTCATGCTGCACGTGCCGACCGGCTGGATCTACGCATTGAATGACCCGAAGAAGCTGATGGAGGACTGGCACAAGGCGCTCGACGTGACCAATGATCTGATGGGCTTCCCACGCGATCGCGGCAAAGAGACGCTGTTCGATCAGGTCGACGTGCGCATCCGCGCGGGGGCTTACTCGCCCGGCTACCCACAGGTCAACAACACCTACGACGCACATCGCAACAACGACAGCAGCGACTACAACAAGGCGGGCAACGCCTATAACGGCAACCAGAACAACTACCTGCTCACAGGCCCGCAGAACGCTCCGGGCATGGAGTTCCACGAACTGGGCCACGGCTACCTGTTCCCCAAGCTGCCCGGCGAGACCGAGTCGGTCGTCAACCTGCTGCACGTGGCGGTGTTCAATCAGGCCTTCGGGTATACCTTGGATTACGCCTTCCGTACCTCGCGTGGCTTCAAGAATAACCCCAGCCGCACGCTGGACACCACGGCCATGGCATGGATGACCAGCTTCAACTTCTTCACCCGGAAGGACCCGATGCACCAGTTGGAGAAGCAGTACCAGCTCAAGGGCCACGCCAAGTTCGTCGAGGTCGCACGGCTGTTTGGATGGGACACGCTCGGCGACTACTACCAGTCGTTCAACCAGGACTACGAGGACGGTGTGTCATCCGACACGAGCACCGACGGCCACTTGCTGCGCCTCTCCGAGGCGGTCGGCGAAGACATCACGCCGCTGTTTCACTTCTGGGGCATTCACCCGCAGAACCCCACCGCTCTGGAGGCGAACCTGGACGCGGCCGGTATCGGCAAGTCGCACGACGTCTATGAACTGCTGCGCCACTACAGGACCCTGGTCCCCGAGGACAACGCCGCGTTCCGACAGTTCGCGCGAAACTGGTGGGCCAACGAGCCCAGCATCGACGCCTGGTGGACCGAGCACGAGCACGCCCGGCAGTGGGACGAGGCCGAGCTGTGGGATACGCCCAACGGCGAGGGCTTTACCCTCGGCCAGCAACTACCCAACGGCGAGATGTACACCGGAGACTCCGCCGACTTGATTCGAGGCGTCATCGATGAGCTGCTGCTGCTTTATTACATTGAGTTCATGGGCGACTTCAACGGCGACGACGCTCTAGACGGCGCAGACTGGGTGATCTTCATCGGCAGTGCACAGACGGACATGAGCGGCCTGACTGCTGAGCAAGCCCTCGCGCTGGGCGACCTGGACAGCGACTTCGACAACGACATTGACGACTTTGACCTGTTCCGCCGGGCCTACGAATCGGCGAACCCCGCGCCGGGCGCCTTCGAGGCCATGCTCGCCGAGGCTTCGGTACCCGAGCCAAGTTCGCTGTTGCTGCTGGCCGTGGGCGCAGCGGCCGGCTGCGGGAGACGGCGGGCAAACAGGCGGATCAGAGCAACCGTCAATCAAGAAGGAACCGGGCCATCGTGAACTTGGCCTTGATCTTTGGACAGACAGACGTTTTAGGACCAGGAGGACCAGATGCGTATCAGTTACAGGAAGATGTTGTTCGTGGCGATGACTAGCTCGCTCTGTTGCGGGCTTGCCCAGGCCCAAGACCCCGTCCAGGTCTTCATCCTCGCCGGCCAATCGAACATGGAAGGCAAGGGGAGCGTTGAGAACGGCACCAACGGGGTCCTTGGCGCGATCGGCGGCCTCCGCTATCAGGTCAACAACGACCCGGCGAACTACGGCCACCTCGGTGATGGCGAGGGCAACTGGAACACACGCACTGACGTCCATGTCTACTCCACCACCGATGGCGGCGAGGGCGGCGGGCTCACGGTCGGGTACGGGTCAAGTGCTTTCATTGGACCGGAGTTGGGTTTTGGCAGCGTGATCGGCGACGCCTACACCGAAGACGTGCTGATCATCAAGACGTCCTGGGGCGGCAAGAGCCTGGGGTTTGACTTCCGTCCGCCGTCCGCCGTGCAGGATCGCGGCGGTTTTGTCGGCGAGTATTACGACCTGATCCTCAGCGAAGTCTCGACCGTGCTAAGCAACATCGGCACCCACGTCCCCGGCTACAGCGGCCAAGGCTACGAGCTCAAAGGCTTCGGTTGGCACCAGGGGTGGAACGACCGCGTTAGCGAACCGTTCGTTGCCGAGTACGAAGCAAACATGGCCGACTTCATCAATGACATCCGCTTCGATCTGGGCGCCGCCGACCTGCCGTTTGTCATTGCCAACACGGGCATCGGCGGGCTCGGTGAAACCAACACCCGCGCGCTGGATCTGATGGATGCGCAGCTCGCCATGGCCGACCCGGTCAAATACCCCCAGTTCGACGGCAACGTAAAGGCGATCAATACCCAGAGCTTCTGGCGTGATGCGAGTGTGTCACCGGTGACCTCGGGCAACCAAGGCTTCCACTGGAACCAGAACGGCGAAACGTTCTACCTCATCGGCGACGCGATGGGCGACGAGATGGCGACGATGTCGAGTTACGTCCAATTCGAGCGCGCCTACATCACGGTTGATCAGCAGTCCGGCGAAATCAGAATCGTCAACCCCGGCTCCAATCCCGAAGATCTGGACCTGGAGGCCTATCAGATCACCTCGGCCAGCGGCGCACTGAGCGCAGCCAACTGGGCGTCCATCGCCGGCAACTACGACGGGGCCGGCGATGAGTCGGTCGATAGCGGCGACTGGTCGGTTGTCACCAGCACGACAGGCGAACTAGGTGAAGCAGCGGTGCCTGGCGGCCCGGACGGCTTGATCGCCGCCGGCAACGAAGTCAGCCTCGGTGCGGGCGCTTGGATCCAGAATCTCACCAAAGATCTGCAGGCCACGTACACCGACACCGACGGGAACGTGATCGACCTGTACATCCGCTATCTCGGCGACGACAACATCCGAGCAGACCTGAACACCGATGGCTCGATTACGGCCGCCGACTGGCTGATTTTCGCCGATAGCATTCAGTTGGACATGTCGTCACTCTCCGCGGCTCAGGCGTACCAGTTGGGCGACCTGGACGGCGACCTGGACAACGACATTGATGACTTCGACTTGTTCCGCCGGGCTTACGAACTAGACCACCCGGCACCGGGCGCATTCGCCGCGATGGTGGCCCAAGCCTCAGTGCCCGAGCCGTCAGCGTTGTTCCTGCTTGCAGTCGGTGCGGCAGGTCTATGTAGGCGACGGCGGCGCAACGTGTGTGCGCATGGCCCTTCGGCCTCGCCGGGCTTGGATCGAACCGCTCAGCACGGAAAGACTTTTGCTATGAGAGGAAAACCGAATATGACATACATACGAACTGGCATTCTGGCTGGTGCCATCGCGATCGCCATCGCATGTGGGTCGGCCAATGCGGACTTGCTTGTCTATGAGCCCTTCAACTATTCGGTGGGCGCCCTGGCCGGCCAAGCGGGCGGCACCGGCATGAGCGGTGCCTGGGCCGACGGGCCGGATGGTGCGGGCACTGCGGGTGTTTGGGATGAATCAACCGCCGGCACACCTGTTTCCTACTCAGCTGCTGGGGGGGACCTAAGTTGGGACGGTTTTGTGAATAATGTGCCGACCACCCCCGTTTCACCCGATGCGCGATATGTCGGACTGAGCCAGCCCACCGGCAGCGGCGACAAGTTTGAAGCCTATCGCCCCCTCGCTCAGAGCGCGGGCGACATGGCCGGCGGTGACGGCGTGCTGTGGATGTCAGCTGTCTGGCACTTCCAAGGCCAATCCTACGGAGCCCACGTGGGCCTGGCCCTGTCCACCGACAGCTTCACAGACCGCAGTACGAAGATCAACACCAGCGGCAGCTTCGGCAGCGGCGACGGCGACGCGATCGGCGTGGGGCGATTTGCAGGACCCAATGGCAATGCCGATTGGAACAATCTCTCACCGGCCATCTATGATGGCGGCACGGCCGCCGCGTTTACCACCGGCAATTCCCTGCCCAACGGGGACAGTATCGTCATCCTCAAGTTCCAGTTCGTGGACGGTGCCGCGCTCGACACGGTCACCGCGTACAGCTTCAGCGAAAGTGCCATGCTGTCCGAAGCGACCTTCAACACCAACGCCGTCTCCGCCTCCTTCGCGATCGACCAGGGTACGCTGAACATCCTGACCTTCGACCAGAACCGCGGCGAAAACGCCGTCGATGAAATCCGCATCGGCGATACCTTCGACGATGTCGTCACCGGAGTCATCCTTCCTCCACCTCTGACCCTGCAAGTCGATATGGTCACGGGCTCGGTCACAATGCTGGGCGATGATGACGAGTCGATTACGACCAACTACTACGAGATCACCAGCGCCGGCAACTCGCTGGACCCGGCCGGCTGGCTGAGCCTGACGGATCAGGACTTCGAGGGCAACGGCCCGGCGAATGGCTCGGGCAACGGCTGGGAAGAGGGCGGCGGCTCCGGCTCGCACGCGCTGGCCGAGGGATACCTGCTCGGCGACAGCACGATCGCGGCCGGCGAGGAGATCAGCCTGGGCACGGCCTACAACACCGCCGTCGATGCGCAGGACCTGGTGTTCAGGTACCGCATCGAGACCGGCCAACGCTTCGAAGGCATCGTCGAATACCTCACGTCGGCCCTTCCCGGCGACGCCAACGCCAACGGTTTCGTGGACGACACCGATCTGGCGATTCTGCTGGGCAACTGGGAGCAGGACGAGTTGATCATCTCCACGTGGGCGTTGGGTAACTTCACCGAAAGCAGCCTCGGCGACACCGACGTGGACGACAACGACCTGGCCGTGCTGCTGGGCAACTGGACCGGCCCGCCCCCGCCGGGCGGCGCTGCGGTGCCCGAGCCGGCCACGCTGGCGCTGCTGGGCCTCGGCGGGTTGGCGGTGATGCGGCGAAGGCGGCGGTGAAAGATATGTCTTGCACTTGCCGATGGGCGCGGTATGATTAGGGTTCCCCTGCGGGCCGGTGCGCTCTTCTGCGCCGGCCCGTACACAGACGCGGGCGAGTCTCCCCCTGCTTGTCCGCGTCGCTCTTTCCCCTGCGGTCGACCACGGCCTGCTCGGCGCGACTGCGGGCGGCATCGACGTGCTGGCGCTGCACGCCGATCACCTCGGAGATGGCCTTGCGGCCGGCACGCCCGGCGCCTGGGACACCATCCCCGGAGTCGGACCCGACATGTACTTGATGAGCAGTCCCCGGTAGATGCGAAGCTGCTCGCACGACAGTTGCGCGGGGATGATGTCCACCTTCCCGTCGAGGGTCATCAAGGTTCTTCTTTCTTCTGACGTCATCTTATCGCCCTTCCAGACTTCCGTCCTGTTCGCTGTTCTCTTGACTTTGACGCACGGGGACGCGCGGCGAATGTAACAAGCTCGTAACAACTGCAAGGACCCCGCCCGACAAAGCGAGATGCCTTCTTCTTCGCCAGGCGATTCCCTTCCCTCAGACGGGTTCGCGCCCAGAAAGTTCCGTCGTTTACTCGGAGCCTCGTCATTCCCAGACCCGTAGCCACGTCTCTCCTGGCCCTGGCTTCCCTGGCGGTGATGCGGCGAAGGCGGCGGTGAGCACGCAATAGGGAGACTTCCTGAGGTCGTCGGCGTAGTCGCACGGCGTGTAAATGTAACTGCCCCAAAGTGTGTGGTGGCCGTCCGGGACCGCTACCCGTGGGGCCATCTGGCCCGCACGAAGCCCAACGGATTGCGGCTCGACAAGAAGTCCCACAATCGTTGGGACAGTTACGTGTAAATCCTGACCTTGGCACCGGCCGAAATGTGGTTAGACTATGTTATCGTATGTGTTCAACGGAGGGGCGCTATCCTCAGACGTCCAGCGTTAGCGGTCTGACGTGCGCGGACGCCGTGCCATGCCGCGACCCACTGGTCAGCGCTCTCGTAGCGGACACGACAGAATTGAAAAAGGAGGCGGACATGAAACATTCCCTAACTCTTGCGGCCATCGTGTGCTTCGCGGTGCATGCCTCAGCGACTGGGGCGCCGCTCGGCATCGTCGTCTCGAGCGACACGGGCGCAGGTACATCGGAGTTGCTCTATTACGGCACGGACGCCACCTTCCTGGGCGACACGGTGAACAGGGCGGGGCAGTTCACGTCCCTGGCCACCGGAGACTTTGACGGCGACGGCGAGGATGAGATCGTCACGTCGCGGTACGTGGCGGCCACGCCGGAAAGCGACTTGTATTATTACGAATTCGGCGCGTCGAACCTCTACTTCGACACGAGGAATCGGCTCGTGCGGTATAACGCCGTTGCGACGGGCAACTTTGATGCTGACCCCGTTGCCGAGGTCGTCGTCGCTCGCCAGTCGGGAAGCGGGGTCGCCGGCGACCTGTTCGAGACCGAGTTGCTCTTCTTCCAGCCCGGCGAACAGCACCCCTACCTGGACTCCACGAACGATGACGGGCGCTTCATCGCCCCTGGCCACCGGCAACCTTGATGCCGACGCCAGAGACGAAGTCGCCGTGGTGAAGCTGCACGAGGACGGCTTGGCCAACCAGGTGGAAAGCGAGTTCTGGATCGCCGACACGGACTTCCTTACCACCAACGGCGACCCGCGAAACGTGCTCGTGATGGACCTGACGCCCAATCGGCTCTGGGACCTCACGGGCGTGGCGATCGGGAACTTCAACAACGGCGCGACGACGGCCAATCTCGTCGTCACATCAGACCGTCGCACGGCGTCCCCGGCAGAAACCAGCCGCGCCGAACTGTTCATGGGCGATACCGACGCCGCCACCGTCACCTACGCCTTCGACCAGGTCCCCAAGCGGAGTGAGGGGATGGTGGACGTGGCCCTCGCCACCCTGGATGGCGACGCTATCGATGACTTCGCGATCATCCTCAACTTCGACAGCGGCGGCACGACGTATGCGACGGTGGATATCTATCATGGAGATGGTGTCAGCAAGAGCCCGTCCACCGTCGAGTATCTCCTGAAGATGAATGCCCAGGCGGTTTCGCTCGATGCGGGCGACCTTGATGAGGACGGGCTGGACGAGATCGTCGTGCTGTACGATCTGCTCAACGGCACGAGCCAGATCGTCGTCTATCATGTGGACGCAAACTTCGATCTGACCATCCTGAGCGCGGGCCTGCCCTTCGCCGGCACAGGAACCGACGTGGCCGTTGTGGTTCCCGAGCCAGCCACACTCTCCTTGCTGGCCTTCGGCGGGCTGGCGGCGGTGCGGCGCCGGCGGCGGTGAAAACACGCGGGCGCTGACGCGGCGGCAAGGGTTTCTTCCCTTCGGTGCCCCCTTTGGGGATTCTGGGGAGAAACTCCCCCTTATGCGGTGCCAGCCGCGCTTTCATAGCGGTCGGCAAAATACCCCTCGGCGACAGGCCGTTTCGCCTGATTCGCCTGCATTTCCCACTACTTTACTGCCTGACGGCAGGAATTATGCGACTCCGGCATCCCCTTGTCCGTTCTTGCGCTGAAACCCCCGGCGGCGCCCGGTCCGGCACCGCCATACCCCCCCCTTGGCCAATTCTGCGGGCGCGCGCGTGATGCTTGCGCAACGGTCTTCCCAAGGCAATCCGCCGACGGCATACGTACGTACGCAAAATGCCCAATTGTGCGGGAACCCAACCCTCTCCTGCGCCCAGGTCCTGCAGGTGAATCTCACGCCGCCACAGGAGTTGCTTCTCCATGCCAGAACCCGTTGGATCTCTGCCTGTGGCAAGACCATGGGCAGATGCCTTCGCTGCTTGGCCCGAATGGCCTTGAACTCACCGGGCTCTTTGCGTAGAGTACTCTTGAACAGGAAGACTACGGCGTTGATCACCTGATTCTGTGTCAGACGCCGAGACCTGCCTCTTGACGGCCAGGTGGGTCAGTAACTCTTCGATCTCGAGGCCGCAGGTGAGCTTCAACGTTGGATGCAGAAAGAGAAAGGAGTAATAGGTATGGGTGATAAAGGAAAGAAGGATAAAGGCAAAAAGGAACACCAGAAAAAGAGCCTGCATACTCCAAAGGAAAAACGACAATTGAAAAGAGAAAAGAAGAAATGACTGCCCAGCGTCGGCGGCTGTGTTGGCATCCGTCGGCAGGATGATCTCATTCCTTCTCCGCAGCATGAAAGAACAGCCCCTTCAGGCGCCCTCGCGGCGGGCCTGGTTCCCCCCCAAGGCTGGGCTCGCCGCATCTCTGCGCAGCCTGAGCGTGTGAGGTGGATAGAAAAGTGGCGACCGGTCGTCCCTCACGGCCAGCCGCCAGATCGGCGGGCGAGTTGCCCGACCGGACGTCATGAACAAGACTCCCTACGAGGAGCATCATCGGTGAGCTGGGAGACCGACTCTACTTGAGGCTTGGCCGTCTCCCCTTCTTGTCCGTTCTGCCGGAGAAACCCCGGCGGCGCCCGGCTCGGCACGGCCATACCCCCCCCCTGCCCAATCTTGCGGGCGCGCGCGTGTTGCTTGCGCAACGGCCTTCCCAAGGCAATCCGCTGACGGCATGCGTACGTACGCAAAATGCCCAATTGTGCGGAAAAGCGCGTGTCCCTGGGCGAACGGTCAGCCACCTCGGCGGCTCCGGCGATTGCGATGCCCTTGACAGCCCTAATCTTCCTGGTCATCTCCGCGGGCCGTTTTCAGGCGACACCACGGCCCGACGGCGGCCCAATGCCCCTCTACCGGAGCCGGGAAGAAGCTGGCTATTGCCCGGAACCGTGTTAGAATCATTGAAAGGGCCTGCGATGGCGGAAGGCACAAGGCCATCCGGGCAATCTCGGCTTGGGAGTTCCTCATATGGGGAATGTCGGGCAGGCGCCTTCACACGGACCCCCGGAGGGTGTCACATGAGAGCAACCGGCCCCGGAACCTGGCTGTCGCTTTGTGTGCTGCTTGTGTCCCCGTTCGCTTTTTCGGCCGAGCCGGTCGCCCCAACGGGTGGGCTTCTCGTCCACGTTGGCTGCGGGACGGGCGAGGGGACACTGCAGTTGGCCAAAGGCGACGGTTTCGTGGTCCACGCCCTGGATAAGGACGCCGGCAAGGTCGCCCGGGCCCAACGTCTCTTCAAGTCGACGGGAATGTACGGGCAGATCTCGGCTGAGCATTGGGTCGGCTCGCGGCTGCCCTACGCCGACAACCTGGTGAATCTGCTGATCGTAGCTGACGCGAGCGCTTGCGACCGCGCGGAGGTCATGCGCGTGCTGTGCCCCGGCGGCGTCGCGCGGATCGGGCGAGAGACGGTTCGCAAACCGTGGCCGAGCGACATCGACGGGTGGACCCATCTCCGCCACGATGCCGACGGCAATCCGGTCTCTCATGACACGGCCGTGGGACTACCTCGCCGGATCCGATGGCTCGCCGCGGCGTCACGGGATCGCATGCCGATGCTGAGCGCGAACGGGCGAAACTTCTACGGCGGCGTCCTGGCTCGTGACGCCTTCAACGGCCTGCCGCTGTGGGAGACGAAAGGCGTCTCCTGCCGGGTGGCGACGGGCAAGCGTTTGTACGGGGTCTCCCGCGGCAGCGTCGTCGCGCTGGACGCCGCCAATGGCAAACCCATCGGCACCTATGGCCCTGCCGACCGCAACGCAACCATCCTCGTTTCCGGCGACACAC
>SDBU01000969.1_pt1 | contig 41931 bp, 75 predicted proteins | sample 2277071 | NCBI WGS metagenome assembly SDBU01 (sample SAMN10397929, study PRJNA504765) | marine sediment metagenome | isolation source: marine sediment core GS08_GC12, 126 cmbsf | place: Arctic Ocean: Gakkel Ridge, Loki's castle | collected 2008 | reverse complement strand
CTAAGTTTCCAAAGATAAAACTCATAATATTCATACCGAAAAGAACACCTAAAAGGGCAAAGGCTACAAATGCGAAGCCTAATACACTTTTCCCAACATTCATTGCACCATCTTTATCTGCCATAGAATTCACCTCCCTTCACCTGTCTCTTAACCATAAATATTCTATGAAGTTTTTCTTTAAGAATGCTTGTTAACGTTGTAAACGAGTAATACAACTTATCAATCTTTCTTAAAATACCAAATAGCGACGAGAACTATCCAAATTACAAAAATATATCTAAAAATATCCAATTGCACCATTGGGATATTATCTGAAGTTTTGATCAAAGTTCCAATTAATGCCAAAAAGAAAATTGCTGTGGCGCTTGTTCCTATAGCACTAATCATATCTGGTTTTGGAAAATCTTCTCTCTCCCGATTGTATAAAAATAAAGATAAAAGAATAAATAAAGCGAAAAAGAAAAACGCATAAGTGTAATAAAAACAAGTGGTCGGATAAACTAGAATCTCCACTAAACCAATGTTACTTCCCATTATGCTTAAATCTTCACATACCATTTATCCTCCTAATTTGTATAATAACCATAGGGCTATAACTATCGAGATAGATGCCCATGTTATTAAAATATTTAATATTGAAGAATCAATGCCTAAAACAACTAACGGCAGTTGAAGGATAATTGTGAAAAATCCAGAGATAATTGTTCCCGTAGTTTTTCCAACTGCAACTATTCCAAACAAAACAATTGATCCAAAACCTGTTTTGGGTTGTTCGTCATTGAATAATCCATATTGAGTTTTACTTATATTCTCTGCAGATGAAATATTGGAGGCAAGATTATTTAGCACATTACTTATCAGAGGATCAGCCCCAAGTGGTTGGGGTGCGCCGTTCTCTCCTTGAATCGTTATTACAAAACTAATGGCTGCCAAAATGAACAAACCAAAAAATAAATACCTATTGAACATATCTTGAAATTTTGCCATTATTCACCACGCTCCTTATTTAACTTATAAATTCCCATGATTGTTATAACAATTAACCAGATTCCAGCAGAACCCACTCCAAACAAAGTCCTTTCTATTAATCCAAGACTTAAAGCTCCAACATAACTGATTAACATTCCAACAAATATTCCAGTTTTATGTTCACCAACCATCAGAATGAATAATAAACTCATTATAAACCACATTAAATAACCTATGCTCCCAAGTCCAGTCCTATTAATTTCTGTATTTGAAATTATTGAATCTACGCCTTCAATAGAAATTGTTGTAACGAGGGTAGTATCATCTATATCTGGATTAACCACACAAGCCAAGGTCCCACTTGCAGAAGTTAAGGAATCTGTGCAGAGAGTTTGGTTTCCAAAAACATCATTTCTAGTCACATCCATAAAAACTGTCTCTGTATTGCCACTTACTGTGGAGAAACTAAAACTCATTACGCTTGTGTTGGCATTAAAGACAGGATTCTCAGAGAAAATTAGCCCAATAGCATCGTTGTATTCAAATCCAAAATTTGAATCGGAACTTGCTTCAAGTTCAATAATACACGCGCCAATACTAAAATCATCACAAAAAGCCCTGATGTTTTGGAATAATCCAATTACTTGATTATTTTTTACAACTCTTATATTGTATACAACATCATTCCTAACAAAGTGTCCTACTGTTTCCCCATTAGAATCTGTCAATGGTAACTCAACTGTTTTAAAAGTAGCTTCTGAAATATATTGCCTCTCTATGAAAATTAGAGCGTTCTCTACAGGAATAAAATTTTCGTCTGTGAAGATTATTTTAAATTCTGTTGAGTCCGCCTCAAGTAAATCATAAAGGATTATAGTTTCTGGCGTGGTGATATTATTAACCGTGAAATCTCTAATGTTATAATATTCTGTTGCATAATCCGTTGCCTGGTATTTTGTTGTTGAATCCAGGAGGTAATTTGTCTGGTCAGTTAGATTGATACTTAAACAAAACTCAACGGGGTTTATGTGGGTATAATTATTAGAGAGCGTTAAGATTGATAAGCTTCTATCAGCACTTGAAATATTTATTTCTATTGACATATTGGTTGCAGTATTAGCCACAAATGTTTGAAATTCTTCATCTACAATCGTAAAATTAATTATCTTCACGGTGTTGGATTCACAATTGTCTAAAGTTATTGCCTGCACTGTCTGATTGTTTTTTGTTGAATTTGCTGAAAATCCTCCAGACAATTCAATTTCCCAGAAAAAAGTTTTGTTTGTTAGGGCTATAACATTTGGAACCACTAAACTTCTTGTTAAAGTGAAATCAAAGCCCCCTGTATTCACAACGGTTCCCGCAAATCTTGTATTATTGTAAATTAGTGTTGCAACAGATACGGGCAAGTCTGCGGTGGTTATATTTAATTGAAATTGTTCTGTATCTCCTTCTAGTGTCATGAGGGAGAAAGTTTCTGCTACTTCTGAAAGTACATCTATGTTAAATGTTCTATTAAAGATAGCAAAGGCACAAGTAGAATTGCCAATACCATCTGCAACACATCCTTCAATGTTCCAACTATAAACTAGAGCAGGAGTTAATCCAGTAATATCCAAACTAACATTAGTTTCATTTAATTCCCCAGAAAAAAAGATGGTGTTCGTGTCGAAGAGGGTTGTATCTGGATTCCAAACATATGCTGTTGCATTTGTGATGTTTGCTAATGTCCCATCAAAAACACGAAGAGACGCATTAAAATTAAGAATTGAACTTACTTGTGAAAGATTATTTATTGGTTCATTTAAAAGTACGCCTAGTCCTAAAGCGTCTATTATTATTTCTTCATCACCAAACAAATAAAAATTAGTATTGTTTGTTTCAAATGTTCTATTTATTCTATCCGAACTCATTGTATTATTATATAGCCAAAACTCATCCATCAAGGGTCCTCCAAGTTGGTCTGTTACTTGTGTTGTTCCGAATAACATCGTATTATCGTCCATTGTAAATGTTGTTGTATTCTGAGAACCTTTTTGTTGAGCATCAAAATATAATTCAAAAGAAGAGGTATTATAAGTTTGTGCCCACCAGTGTTGGTCAAATGTCACTGTATCCATAACAAATGCCCCCCCCAAAGGTCTTGTTGTTTGATAAACATTTGAATTTTTTGAGGTATATGCTCCTCCAGTATCTATCGCTGTTGAATTTGCCATAAGAGTTAAAATCCCATCACTATTATTTCTACTTGTCATCATTATAAATGCGGTGAAATTACTTATTCCAGACACTCCCATTTCAATATTACTTACTCCCCAACCAGTTCCAGGTTCCATATCAATACCAAAACCAAAAGGTTGTGAGGTGTTTAGTAGATGTGGGCCAGTAAAGTTAACATCATTCTCTCTTGCTGTACTCCCCTCAGAAGAGGTTATGTTTGTGAAGTGATTAACAATCAACCAAGGATATGGCCATGTGGCGGCGGAATCTTCTCCAGATAATGCCAACGCATTATCATAATACATAAAGATAGTTGTATTTACTGCAATATTGGTTAGGGTTGATATTTTAACCCAAACACCAGCACTACTACTATTACTCCAATCTACTTCGTAATCAAATTCAGTTGTTTCAATATCATTTATAAATCTTAGATCACCATAACCTTCTCCCATCTCTGGTTCTTTTTCTACAACAAAATATTGTTGAAAATCTGTGAAAGTTATTGAACCCCCAGTAATATCTATTTGTTTTTTCCTCAGCCAATTAGTATCCCACCAAGCCCACTCATCAAAGTCCTCTCCAAAAGATGTTCCAATCCAATCTATTCTTTCAGTTCTTGATTTCTTTCCTTCAATCTTCCACCTATATTCTCCAGGGGGTAAGACAGAATTATCATATTCAACCCACTCTCCAGAAGTTCTTTCTTCTTGATGGCTTCCAATTTTATTTCTTGAACATTCTTGTTCGGTTCCATTAGAAACAATTTTTGGGAGTTCACAACTAGTTTCATAATCATCAACATTAATATCATATATTGTTGTTTCATAAATTGAAATTTTGGAAGATTTTATAGAAGTTGTTTTGCCTCTTGAATCTTCAAAGTTTAAGTCTGTAAATAAATATCCGTCGGTATAAAGTGTTGCTGTTCCTTCCGCCCTACAATTAATTAGACATTGATCTGTGTTGTAAGTTAATTTATATTTTGCTAAGTCTGCTCCAATGAAAGGTAATCCAAAAGCATTTTTTATAATGATTGTTTCGGTTTCTTTTTCATATGATTTAACATTATCCCAGTTGAGGGCTGAAGCAAAACTAATCAAGATTATCGTTATACCGAATAAAAGTAATATCTTTTTCATCTTAACGTAAAAACCTCTGCTTTTTTCTTAATACCCCATAGGTGAGAATCATTACTAAAAAACCAACAATGATCACAACAAATGGTAGATTTAACATAAAGGTTGAGGAGACTTGCAAATCTGTTGAGAAGATCTCTAATATTTCTGGGGTTGTATTTATAAATGTGTTGAATGCCCTAGATAAAATTACTGCTATTATGAATGCTACAACAATAACAAACCAGTCAAAGATGAGCCATAACCTACTAGTACTAAAACTAAATCCTATAAGGAGCATCACCACAATCATCCCAAATATTAAAATCATTCCCGCATTATCCGAATTATCTATTATTGAATCTAAGGCTGGCGCCATGGTAATATTATAAGTGTCATTAAAGCTCACATTTCCTATCTGGAAATCCACACTAGAAAGTAGATCTCTCACTTTAATCACCCCAAATGCTTGAACACCTAAAAATAAAATTATAAAGAAGATTAGAAATACAAAAAAGATTGCCATTAATCCAGTCAAGCCCTTTTTATTTTTAGTGTTTACCATATTCCATTATCTCCTCCTCTTTTACATTTCCCGCGTCTGTAACAATCATTGGCCAAAGTTTGTGTCTCGTGATTATATTCGAAATCTGTTCAAAAGATATTTCATCAATATTTGTATTGATCAAAATTACTTTTCTTATTTTCTTTAGCTCATCATGGAGTTTAATTCCAATCCTTGTCTGTTTCCCTCCATTAGCCTTGGTTGTTTTCTTTAATAAATGCTTTGCCATATTCCCTCATTTCTTTATTTAGTAAAATATCTTTGTAGATTAAAATCATTATAAACCCTAACAAGAAAATTGTGTTGGCCCTAAATAGGGTATAAAAGATTAGGTACAATGTCCGCAGTAGTCCTAAGGTTATTTCAAGGTTCAAAAAGCTATTTGATATACCTAATAAAATTGTTAAGAACCAAACGAAAAATCCATGCGCAAACCATATTGAAAGAAGTTTCATATATTTTATTTTGTTTGTCTTAGTTGCAAATCCCTTTTCATCCACGGGGGGATGGAAAGGAATAACTATTGCCAAGTAAAAGAAGAAAGCAAACAAAAGGAAACTTGCAATGAGAATAAGAATATAGAGTATTGATTCAGAAGTTTCTAGGGTCTCTCCTGTTTTAGTCATCTCAAAGGTATAAGACCAAATTGTGGGAACTCCATCCTTATCCCCAACACCATTTACATTATAAGTTCCAGGGATAGTAAGATTGTTTTTGTCAAGGAGAAAAGTAAATTTTGTTCCTTCCTGAGTCATATTGATGTTTGTGATTAATTCAGAAGCATTAATCGGACCTGTGACAGAGGTAATATTATTGAAAGTGCAATCTCCACATAACTGAACCAATAAAACATCTTCCCCTATTTTAAAAGTCCCTAAACCCTCTAAACTCTCCTGGGCGCTTACAGAAGATACAGTTAATAGAATCACAGATAATAAAATCCATACAAAGTTAAAATCTCCCCTTTTTTTATTAATCATTTTTTATTTTTCAATAAACGATTTAATGTTTGATTGTAAGTTTCTCTTGGATGATTTTTACTCTTCTTTAATTTTGCTCTCACATTCTTAGAAATCCTAATTGGAACTTGTAATTGTTTCCCCTTTTTACCCATGCATACCTAATGCATACTGAACTTTATAAATATTACTAACAATAAAAAAAAGAGGTGGGGGGATTGGAACCCCCACCATATAACAAACTGACTTTGCCTAAGGAAAACTATTCTTCATCTTCCGATTCAGAATTTTCTTCTTTAGACTTTTCTTTATCTTCTTTATTTTCGTCGCCTGACATTTTAAAACCTCCAATTTAATTTTCTGGAATTCCAAGTGAAACCTCGAAAGTCTTATACTCTTGACCGTCTCCCTCTGGCTTCTTCATTCCCAAAAATTTAATTTTTATAAATTCTCCAACTTGAATATTCATCTCGGTAAGAATTTTATCTAAAACAGTTGATCCTAAAACACTAACTACCTCATCTTCAGTTTCTAAAATATACTGTCGATACTTATATCCTTTGACTTCAACATCATCTTTGATACTTCTAATCTTTCCAGCTATTTCTTTCTTGTTTTCCTGATTCCAGATGCCTCCTGATTTTTTAAATTTCATTTTACAATACCTCCTTCTAACTCTGCATACCTCTTTACCATATAGCCTCTTCCCCTACAGTCCCACATTTAATTTCCTTGTCCGCCTCCTCATCAACCTCTTTTATTCCTATTCCTCTATTCACTTTCTTGAACTTTTGTGACTTAGAAGACATCTTTACCTTTCTCCTGTTTTTTAGAATTATTCTTTTTCTCTCTTTCGTGTTTTAACATATGTTGTTGCATTAGATAATTTGAATGGTCCTGAGAATATCCGCCTACCACCTTGCCACATTCATCGCATACTGAAGTGTAAGTATATTTTGGATATCTAGCATGAACTCCATCCGCTTCATTTTTTTTGGAATGACAAGGAATACAAATTAATTGGAGATTGTCTCCGCCATCATCTCCACCTTTACTTTTTGGCTTTATATGATCTACGTGAAATTTTCCTTCTTGCAATTTAAATTTGCAAATATTGCACAAATCTTTTTGCTTCTCCCTTACTGAATCTATTTTTCCTTTGCTTATCATAGTTATCTATCCCCTACCTACTATTTAAATGTTTCGGTTAATTGTTTCTATGGTGTGTCTTTGGTAGGTTACATTTCTCCCATATCCAAATTTTAATAAACTTTTTCTTAAAAGAAAATAAGTTATTAGGTGATATTTTTTTGGGATTATTCTTTTCCATCCTTCTATTTCTCCTTTGTAAATATGTTTGCCCCCCATATAATATCCATCTACTCTTTTTGAAAAGTCTTCGGATTTATCAGAATGCTTTTTAGATTCTTTGAGATTATATTTCTTTTTTATCTTCTTCTTTATTTTTTCTGGTATTTCTATTTCGAAATAGTCTTCAATCTTATAAAAAATATAATTAAAATCATCTCTAAATTTTTCATACTTCATCCATAAAACTTTTCTTTTAGATCTCTCCCAGTCATCTAATATTTTTATTTGTCTTTTTATCCAAAAGATATTTTTTAATAATTCCCAGAGATTCATTTTCTTTTCTCTAAGTTCTTTTTCTTCTTTTGCATTTCTATTTCTCCATCTCCTCCAACTAACCATGCAATCCCTAAAATCTCTTACTGGAATTACTACATAATCATGTTGGAGTTGGTAACTGTGCGCGTGTTCAATATTAGATTCTTTAAATATTTCTTTTATAATTTGAGCTATAAGAACCGAACCGCTTCTTGGTACACATGAAACAAAAATGTCTCTTCCTTTCATGATTCTTCACCCCAAACAACATACCTTCCCTGTCTTGAAGGGCGGTATGCTTCACAAGTTTCATTCTGATCGTCACTCTTACACACATAACATTTTCCTATTTGAGGGACTAGGTGGCCGAGGCAAACTGTAACTGAAACGTTTTTCCAAACTATCCCATGATCTATTTCTGCTTGTTCAAGAGGACTACATTTACAATCTTCTCTTTCTCCACAGTTTTCATTGTCCTCTCCACAACAGTTTTCGCTAGTCATTTAACAACACACCAACTTTTAGGATAATCTTCTGTTAAATTTAATTTTAAATTATATTTTTCTACCATTTCATCTACAGCTTTCTTTACTCCACAATCCTTACATTCTTTTATATTCCCATTAAAGTAGTCGTGTCCTGAAAGTATTCCCCCTTTCTTTACTCTTGGATACCATATTTCCAAATCTAATTTGCATCCCCCATAAGTATGGTCCCCATCTATATATACAAAGTCCATATCTTTTAGATAATCATATTTTTCCGGAATTTCGTTTGAAAATGCTTGTATTATCCTACTTCTCATCCCAAACTTTTTCAATCTCATTTTTGTTTTGAATTTATAATAAAAATTTCTAAGATTTCCTCTGTTTGCAATATCTGAATAATTTTTTTGTGGTTTCCAACAATCCAAACTATAAAGGATAAAAAGTTTACTATTCCTTAAAATAACTTCCGAAAATAATCCTGTCTGAGTTCCTATTTCAATTCCAACCCCGTCCTCTTTTGCCAGTTTTGGTATGTCATTTCTTGTTTTAGGGATCATCTTTTCTCCTTCGTGTGTAATTGCGAATGTCTTTCCTTCATTATAGCCTTCATATTTTCTTTAAATTCTTTATAAGATTCTTTAGAGATTATTCCAAATTTATATCCTTCTTTCATTCCATCCTCTAATTCTTTTATTGAGCATACCATTATTCTTTCACCACCTTCTGATTAGCGTAAATAAGCGTCGTCATTTTAATCGCACCTCTCCATTTCTGATTTTTTAAATCTTAAAGTCTCATAATCTCCCCTATCATTAGGGATGCACCAAGTAAATGTCTTTGCGTGAGAATAATAACTCATACCTTCTTCTCTGCAAATCTTTTCCGCTACTGGTTTTAGACATTCCATACTTTGCTTATATTTATACAACCCAAAAATTACACTTCCCATAAAAAGGAGGAACAAAGTTAATAATATAAAAAGAATAACATTTCTTTTCATTCTCCCACCTTCCCCTTCTCAGTCTTTTCGGTCAGTTCTTCTTCTTTTATATTATGAAATTCTGTTAAAGCATGTATTCTTCCCATATAACACCAATAAACCATTTCGTCTTTTTTCATCTTTTTCTTCTCTTTCTTCCATTTCTTAATCCACTTCACAGCCTCTCTTTTCAATGTATCTTCTGAAAATTGTCCATTTAAATTTTTTAGATTCTTCAAAGTTTTTAGTTTCATTTTTTAACCGCCTTCTGGATTTTGGTCTTGTGCGTCAATCTTTTTTCAAAAACTTTATTTAATATTTTAACAATTCCTTCTCCACTATAATAAGCTATGAATTTAGTCTCCTTGTTCTGAACAAAATCAACATTCTCACATAGTTCATCTTTAAATTCTTCAATTGCTTTTTGAACTTCTTTCCACATTACAATGCAATCATCATGTTTTCCATCCATAACTTGTTCTTTAACTGCTTTTAAATCGTAATCTCTCAACCAAATCTTTTTATCACTCAAACTCATTTCTTCACCCCACTAGTCTTATCGGAAGTTTGCGAACCTTCTTCTGATTTAGCAGTATCAACATCACATAATTCTCCACAATTTTTACATGGAACTTTCATTGGAACGTAAGGTGCTTTTTCTATTTCATCATTTCCGATAGCCAAATGATTTACTCCTCCAGAAGTTTTTGAATTTCTAATATCTTTTTTATCCATTCCTACAAGATAATCTTTCCCACATTTCTTACAATGAGTAAATTGTAATTCCATTATTCTTCCCCTCCACTCGTAGAATCTAAAATAAGCGTCGTCATTTTAAAATATGCTCCCAAAACTTCATCTCTCTATAAAAAACATATAAAACGATTGCTATCAATGTTATTGCAGCTCCGAACATATCTCCAGTCATCCTGTCACCTTCCCCTTCTCATAAAAATACAACATCATTTTAGCTCCAACAATAAGACCAATTACCACTAGTATAAAAATTACAAACATTATTTTTACAAATGATACTGAAAATAAAAACTCCCAATTTCCCATGATAAAAGAAGCTCCGATTGCTGAAAGTATTATTCCTCCTAAAATAACTAATGTTATTTTGATTATCTCTTTCATACTTAACTTCATTCTCTCACCTTCCCCTTCTCTAAAGATTGCGTCACTCTTTCTTTTAATTTCATTAATGGTTGTTTTCTTTCCCAACACTCCTCACACATTTTTCCTCTTTTAAAACAATGCTCAAATGCTTTTCTGTCCAATTCTTTAATCTCTTCGTCAATTAAAGCTCCCATTGACAATAAATAATCTCTTATATTTCCATCGAATTTATCTTCAAGAATCCTTAAATGTTCTCCTTGTGTTCTATCTTTAACTTGTATTTCCAAAACCTTATTTATTGGCATTCCAATTCTCCTAAAATCAAATGTTGCATAAAACTCAATATCCTCAATAACTACTGGTTGGTGTGTTCCAAGAATATTTTCTTTCCTACAGTTAATTACTAATTCTTTAACTAATTCGTTAATTTTTTCTGAACTCATTTTGACTCTCCCGAACAGGTTTGCGTCTGTTTTGGTTTTGCAAAGGTATCCCAATATGATGAAGCAGTTGACCTACAGTATCCGTAATCAATCAAAATCTTAATTCCTTCTTTTCTTGAATAACCTTTCTTACATAATTCTCGAACATCTGCTCTTAGTTCAGACTTTTCAATATTCTTCATTTCCCTTTCGCCTCCTGTGACTTCTGCGTCTGTTTTCCTAAAACTTCTAGTTTATATTTTAAACTTGCATATTTGTTTGAAAGCTCTCCGTATTGAAAATTTTTCATTTCTAACATTCTTATAAGTTCTTCTTTCTCTAAATTATTCAATTTCTTATTTTTTACTCGTCTTTTCTCAGAGGACGAACTACCTAGTAAAACCTCTTTCTTAGAATTATTTGAGGACATTACTTCTTCCTCCTTTTTTCTTTAAACAAAACCTTATATTTGAAACCCGCAACAGGTCTAGAAACTTTTACAACCTTTGTAGCACATACTGTTGAAAATTCCGATAAATTTCTAGCAATATTTTTTGCACTAGCCTTTGTTTTGACAAGACCATGTGTTTCAAATTTCTTACTGCAAATTGTTTTTCTTACCATTTTATTTTTTATTTAACATTATTTATTTTCCTCCCGTTTGTTTAGTTGTTCTAACTAAACAATTAGGGTTTAAGTTTTTTTTGGTTTTAGACTTTTGCATATTCTCCTCCTATATCAACTGCGACTTCATCCATTATCCACCAACATTCAAGTAGAAAATCTATTTGTTCCATGAAACTATTTCCAGACTGAAATTTTATGTTTAATAATAATTCTGCAACAATTTGGTCCTCATTTATCATCTTGCTAACCCCTTTTCTATAAACCCCTCTATTTCATCTTCTTTAGAATTTCTCATTTCAGCGAGCTCCTCCCAATCAACAACTCCAGCCATCCTATCTTGATATATTGTGTATTTTTTATCTTCTTCATCCGTTGAATATTTTTTACTTCCAGTAAAATATGCCCAGAAAAAATAATTGTCTTCTGAGGAATTATTTTCAACTCTTACGACCCCATGAGTTATTGTATTTGCATTATCCTCGTCATTATTATGAAAATAATAAATTCCAAAAAGAGTCACAACTATAATGATTAAAATTGTCATTATCGAAAAAATTACTTTTTTATTTTCCATTATTCTACATCCTCCGACTTACTTGAGCGGGAAGACGAACCCATTAATAAATCAGTTCTAATTTTCATTTCTTCATCAATAATTTTTCCTACCTCATCTTTTCTACAAATTTCTAAGGAAGCATAATCATATTGTATTTCATCGGTTCTTGATTTTATTGCGTTTGCAAATTCTTTTAATTTATTTTGAACTAACATTTTAAGATAGTTTGCCTTTTCCTCATCACTCCTACTTTGAAGTTGCAAAACTTGATATTTCCAAAATTCACAAACCATTATTCTTTTCCCTCCATAGCCCTAAAGTGCATAACCATTCCCCACACCGAAGAATATAACATATTAAAAAACAATTTTATTTTCATTTAGAACCTCCGACATAAGCCAAGATTCCCAACATAAAAATTCCAACATGAAAGTAAAATGCAAACTGGTTGAAAACATCAAAATATCCAAACTCTTCTATGTTCAAAATCATTCTTGTTATTCCTATTGAAATAGCCGTAATTCCCAATAGTTTTGATGTTACTTGCATCCTTTCACCTCCGACGGCTTCTTTGCCAAAGAAGTCAGTGATTCAATTCTTTGTTGGGATTTTATTCTTAATTGTTTCATATAGTCCCAAAACTTATAATTTTCTTCTGGAACTTGGTCGTTTGCTATTTCTAACCGAGATGTAAATTCCTTTAAAAATTCTAATTCTGTTATCATTCTGCTTTCTCCTTTTCTGAGGTTTGCGAATGTTCTTGTTTTTTCACACATTCCTTGCAGATTATTTCGTTTCCACAAGTCATTGGAGATAATCCCATTTCTGGATGTTCGCTATCAAAAGGGAGATTAATCTGTCTTCCACAACCTTTCATTTTTTTTCCTCCGACTTCTTAGGGCATTTCTGCGAACACTCTGGACATAAATGTTCCCCCTCACCGCAAATAAAATGAGGAAAGAATTTATTACTTAAAGGTGTTCCACAACCCTTGCGGGTGTCAGCGTGGTTATCCGCATCCACAGACATATCCTTGTTTTTGCCTTCCTCTGCTTCGCTTCGTGTCTCCAGTGGTTTTCCCAAGGTAGTCCCCACCTTTTTTCGCTGACTATGATTCTGATTTGGATAGGATTGCGAACATTCCTCGCACAATTTTATTCCTTTTAGATGATGAACACCACATCTCCAACTTCCAGAATCATCATGAAATATGTTTCCACATCCTTTAGATTTTAATGGTTTTATGAATCCTTTAAAGATATTTACTTTTGTTCCCCACTGACTTAAATAATTAGCTGTTTGAAACCCATCATCTACCCTTTCATCTCCACCTTCCTCATACATTCCAACATACTCTAATAAAAAGGCACTTCCACAATTCTCACAAACAAGCTCACTATCAATTTGCCCTAAACAATTTGATTTACATATAGGGCATTTCATTTCTTCAATCCTCCAAACTTATTTTGATAATTAGCTAATCTTTCTTGAGGTGCAAGGTGAGTATAGATTCCAGTTGTTGAAGGGTCTGAGTGACCTAGATTACCCTGGATGTCAATTAAACTCATTCCACATCTTAGACTATGAGTTGCGTGTCCATGTCTTAATGAATGGAAGTGTGCTGTTGGTTTTCTATCCATAACTCCAGCCTCAGTTGCATATTTTATAAATGCTTTTTGAAGAGAACGCTGTTGGCAAGGAATTGGAATATATTTTAAATGGCAAGGTTCAAAACCTTTTGCTATTGGAACAATTCTATCTTTAGAATTCTTTCCCATGTTTATTCTGATTGACTTTTCCTGAAAGTTAAAATCTTTCTTCTGCAAATTAACAACTTCACTAATTCTTAATCCACTTCCCCAAGCTAAAACAAAAGCAAGTTTATGGTGCATCTGTTTAGTCTCGTGGATTATTGCACACAATTCTTTTTGATTTATTTCTATGGGCAATGGCTTTGCCACTGCTTTACTTCCTTTTTTTCTTTTTGGTCTCATCTTTTAAGCTCCCTCCCAAGTTCTTCAATTATAATTCCTAATGGTTTTATAATCCAAGTATGCCTAAATAATTTTGTTTTTTCTTTTATGCTAGAATCTTCCTCATCATCATTGCCACTAAAACCAGCGTGTTCAAAAGTTGAATCTCTTTGTATCTGTTTTAATTTGTCTATTATTATTTCAACTTTTAGTTTTCTAATGTTGCTCATTCTTTTATCTCCTTTCCGCAGTCTTTGCATTTATATTTATTCTTAAACATTTCTTCAGGAATTCCACACATCTTTTCATAATTGTGTTTTCCACCATTCAAACAATCTGCCTTATATGAAGAAAATGTTGGGTAATAAGTTATTGTAAAGATAAAACTTTTGTCACATTTAGTGCATTCATATTCGTATTCTGTATCTGCCTCATGACAATCATCAATATGGTCTCCTAAGTTCTCATCACAATATGGGCAATGTAAATCATTCATTTTTATCCTCCAAATCTTTCTCCCATCCAATCTTATCTGATTGTGGTGCTAGAGCTTTTTCTAATTTGATACATAACTTTTGTTTGTATAATTCATCGCAACCTCCGCCTACTAAAACTTGTAAACATTCTAAAATTAATCTTTCTGTTTCGTTCATTCTAAATCTTCCTCTGAAATATTAAAAAACCTCTTCAAAACTTCATCTGGTCTTTCTACTGCAAGTCCTTCTATCAAAGTTTTTTCTATTTCTTTTACCCATTTAATTGCTTCTGATTTTAATTTCTTAACAAAATGTTCTCCACAATTTGTTCTCCAACCATCTAATTCAAAAAATGATGTTCCATTATCATAAGTCACTTTAAAATCATTCAATGTTTTTAATTCATTCATTTTTTATTTTCCTCAACTTTTAGTTTATACAGCTTTGCCATTCCCACTTGACGAATCTCCAATTTATCTTGTCCTTCTAATTTAGCAAGTATTTTTACCACAGTGTTTCTTGAGATTTTTGTTTGGTTAGACAAGTCTTGAATTGTTAATCCGTCTTGATTGTTCTCAAGTTCTTTTGTTATTTGTTTTGTTTTTTCGCACATTTTATTTTTTGATTATGATAAAGACAGAGGTTGGAAATCCCGAAGGAAAACTAACCCCTGCTCTCCACCTCGATTATGGGTCGAGGCTTTGAGTATGAAATTTAATTTTGTTCACATGGTTGTTTCAACAAATCAACAACTATTTGTCCAACCCAATCTTTCCCTCGTTTTTCTCCAATCAAATCAAGGCATTCTTTCAAAGTTTCTGCTTTATCCAAATCTACATCTGGCAAAGGTAAACTTGCTGTGTGTCCTTCAAATGACTCTCTTATGTGCTTTGGTATATCCAAATGCCAAACACTTCCATCAGGTTTCACAAAAACAAACTTTGCTTTTGTTCCATCCATTCTTGGGCAATCAAATTCTTTTCTGGTTTCCATTTTATTGAACCTCCACCAAATACTTCTTTGCAAGTTCGCTATAGCTTTTCATTATAGCCAACACAATTTCTCTATCTAATCCACTCAAATCACAAACAGTCGAAACCATAAACATATTTGTAACACCACTTTGTCTTACTCCTTCATATGCCATGAAATCTTCTTTTTTTATTTGTTTTGTTTCCATTTTGTTTTTCTCCAGTATTTTTTTACAAGCTTTTGGTTGCTTATTTAGTTACTAATGTTAGTAATTAATACTATTTAAATGTATTGTTTGGTGGTTATGTCGCAAATACGGGACTTAGAATTGATGTCGCATGAGGGACTTTTTAGAATTAATCTTCTTCTACATCTTCCTTAAAAAATTCGTCTAATTTCTTCTGGGGCTTTTTCTCTTCCTCGGAATAATAAACCCCATTACTTTCTCTTTTCCTTAATTCTGTGTTTCTTGTTGGCATTTTAGATAAGTTTTTCAGTTATTGGGCATTTTCGTTGTTAATAACTTCCATATAATCACAATCAAGACATCTATAAGATTTTCCGCCCATATGTTTTTCTTCCCTTATATTTTCACTTTCGCATTTTCTACATTTTTCCATACAATATTTAGAAAAAGGGCTTTAATAAATTTAATTGTTAGGGATTTACTAGAGATATTTTTCTACTTCATTAAATCCATAAGCATTTTTAACAATCTTTTTTATATATTCTATATCAATTTTTTCATCTTTTATTGGAATAGGCAACTCCAAATTTTTGAGTTTATCCGAACTCATCTTTCTATAATAATTATATCTCCATTGGTGGTTTTTAATTAATGCACCAATGAACAACAATAAGTATGGATTATGTCCTTTTTTTATGGTTAAAACCGAATTATCCCCACTTGTTATAAAATTATCAATCTGAAAAAATACCTCTCCTACGCTCCCATTCATTGCTACACTTAAACATTTTCCATCAAAGTTAGGTTCTTCGTCTGCGAATTGAGAAACACCATTATCCATTGAACTTGTTGTTACATAAGGAATATTTCCGTTTAAGTTCATAGCATTTTGAGGTATCGCAGTCTTTTTTTCTATTTTGCATAAATCTTTAACTTTCATAATTTGGATATTTCTATTTTCTGAAATAATCTGTTTTGGTTTCACTTTTGGAATAAGGGGTTTTAACCTTTCTTTAATTTTAAATTTTAAAGATTTATACCTTACAATTTCTAATTCCTTTATTCTTCTCCCGATTAACATTCTTGAAAAACTAAACTTCCACTTCATCATATTTATTTGAGCCGTATAAAAATAAAGTTCTTCTTCTGACATTTCTTTTTTAGGAACTAAAACAACCAATCCGCTCCCCCCGTTCCCTCTGGGTAAAAATGGCGGTGCTTGTATTGTTGCTTCACAAAAAGAAGATAAACAAATACTCGCTTTTTCAAAAACCCTGTCCTTTTCTAATGGTTTAACATATCCCACAAGAGAATTATCATAATCTCCATTAGTTACAAAAGGAATATCCCCCTCTTCATAATGTTCATATCCTTTTGATTTTGCATTTTTAATATTGAATAAATCTTTTATTTTTTCCATTTTAACTCTTGTGTTTAATTATATAACAAGCACAGCTTTTAATCAAATCTTCAACACCTTTCTCAATCTCATTTAATTTTGGTATTCGACTATCAATATACTTTTCAGGTATCAATTCAAAAGTTTTGTCATTTTTATCTAACAAACAAATCTTCTTTATTTCTGGAATATCTTTAAATTTTAAATTTTGATTTATCATAAATGATTTTAGTTCCTCTCTAAAATCCAAGGTCATATCTGGAACCTTTGAGTTTCTAATTCTTTTACCTTTTTTCATTTTATACCCATCGTGGGTTATCCTTGCGAAATATACTTTTTGTTCTTCAAAATTATGTGGCGTTCCTTTCTTGATAAAAATTCCAATCGTTCCAACACTTGCAGAAGGATTAAACAAATCCTCTGGAAAAGTTACAACCGATAAAAGAGAATTATCTTTGAGTAATTCATTCCTCCAATTTTTTCCAGAACTTTCAACCATAACTGAAATTGGAATAATAGCAAACAAAACTCCTCCGTCTTGCATTTGAGATAAAGCATAATCAATAAAATGGCTTTCCTTTTCATCCCCTTTTTTTAATGCAAATGGGGGGTTCATTAGAACTTTTGTAATTAAAGGATTTTTATTTTCGTCACCCTTTCTTTTTTCGTATTGTCCCGTTTCATATTCTCCCTTATTTATTTTAAGAATATTCTTTTGAAAACAATCTCCTTCACGCATATTATTTCTACCATCTCCCCTAAAAATCATATTAACAAGAGCAAGAGCCACCACCTCATCATCTTGTTCAATTCCAAATAAATTATACTTCTTGAATTTATTAATTTGTTTTTCATTAGAATTTTTTTTAGCATAATCAAATGCGGAAACTAAAAAACCCCCTGTCCCACAAGTGGGGTCAAGAACATAATCATTATATTTAACATCTAAAACTTCTGTTGCAAATTCAGTTATGTGTCTTGGAGTTAGAACAATTCCAATCTCTTTAGCACCATTACCATATTTTAAAAACTTCTCATAGAATTTACCTAAAACATCATTTCCCGAAGCCATAGCATTTTTTATATCCAATGTTTGAAGTTCTTTTAATGTATCAATAATTGCCCTTCTGTATTTAATATGGTTTTCTTTACTTGGTGGAACTTCCAATTTAATATAATTATAAAAATTTTCTTTATCAACTTCACTTAATTTTTGCTCAATCAAATTATTAATATTCTTAACCAGAGTTGTAGTATTTTCTAATCTTAAATTTATTTCTTGATTTAGGGACAAGGATAAAACTAACCCTGCAATAAACCTAGCCCTTTTATTTTTATTCACTCCTGCATTATGCAATATTTCATTTATTGTTTCAGCGGAACTTAAATATTTTTCTTCTGGAAAATCAGGAAACTCTTGCCAGTTTGGAGTTTTATTATCCAATAAATAAGTTGCCTGTTCTTTTGATAAAAGAGTATCTTTTGGTTTCCCATTAAACAAAATTGTTTCCCATTTTCCATCATGTAAATATTGATTAATTATGGTATATCCGTCCGTATCATTTCCTGCAAGTCCCGTGATAATTATGCACTTTATTTTTTTACTTTTATTTATTTTTTGAGCGTATTGATTTTTTGCCTCGTCTAATGCCTTGCCAATATCTTTCTTATCTCTCTTGCTTTCAATAACCCACAAATCATATTCATTAAGTTTAATTATTGCTTCAGGCATATCCCTAACCAACATTTCTTTTATGTCTAAATTATAAAGTCCTTCATTCTGTTTATAGACTTCCCCTTCAGAAACTCGGGCAGGATTTTTAACAACCCAACCTAATTTTTCTAATTCATTTCTAATGTAAGCGTAAGCATCAACTTCACTATTTTTTGGGTTTTTTGAATGTGCCATTTTATTTTTTCTTAACCTTCTTAGAATTTAATTTCTTCAACTCTTTTTTTGTAAACCTTGTCTTTGCTTTCTTCCAATATGGACTTTTACACTTCGGGCATATCTCTGGTATTTCGCTTATATTACGGGGAACCCAAGCGTGTTCACAACGATAACAACGATGACCTACAATAAGCACATTTACACCAAACCCCTCTTTCTTCATACTAATAACTCGGTTTACCATGCTTATTAATATTTCTAAAGTATATAAATATATGTTTAATCTTATATATAAGAACAAACACATAAGAGTAATTAACTATACCTAATTGGTATACTCTATCGCCATAATCTTTATATACCCTATATACCTAATAGGTATATAAGAACATGGAAACAACACAAACAAAACAATTTTCAGAACAAAGAAAGTCAAGGGCAAGACAGATGTTAGAAACATCTGAACCTCAAATAATAGACGATAATACTTTTTTAGTTCACTCTCAAAATTCAGATAGAAAATACAAAGTAACTTATGAAGATACTTTCTCTTGTGAGTGTTTGGATTATCAAGAGAGGTGCAAGGGACACGGAAGATATTGTAAGCACATTCAGACAATAATTTTATTCAATAAACTTAAACAAGTAATCAATAAGCAAGAAGAAGTTTTTATTTTAAATCCACAGGAGAATAAACCTCTGTGTCCTCATTGTAAATCTACTAGATTAATCAAGCGAGGAATTAGAAAGACAAAACTAAAACAAGTTCAGAGATACGGCTGTAATGATTGTAAAAAGAGATTTACTTTAGAACCAATCAAACACCTTAAAGTTAATTATAAGTTTGTTACATTGGCTATGGATTGTTATTACAAGGGTTTAAGTTATAGGGACATAAGCGACCAGTTTAAACAATTTTATAATGTAGATTTACACCACGAAACCATAAGAAGATGGGTTTTAAGATTTAGTAAACAATTAGAAAATTACTCTAAAACAATCCAACCAAATATTAAGGGTGTTTGGAATTGTGACGAAACCATGGTTTTGACTAATCGGGGGATAGATGTGAATAATAAAAATAAAGAGTTTGATTATCTTTGGAATGTTATGGATAATGAAAGTAAATTCTTATTGGCTTCTGTAAATTCAGGAAGAGGTAGAAGTTCAAAAGATGCTCAAAAAGTTTTAACGGAAGCATGGAAACAAAACGGAAAAATACCTTTTCAAATCATAACTGATAAACTTCCAGCATATCAAGATGGTGTTCGTAAGACTTTTAGAAATTGGGGAAATGAGAGAAAGGTTAAACATACTTCAATCGTAGGAAAGAGAAAGCAAGTTAATAATAACGCAGTTGAAAACTTACACACTCACCAAAAAGAAATGCTTAAAGTTCGTAGAGGAGTTAAGAATGTTCAAACTTACGCAGATGGCTTTAAGGTATTCCACAATCACATAAGAAAAGCAGTTAAGGATAAACAAACACCAGCAGAAAGAGTTGGTTTAGTTGTCCCAAATCAAAATAGATGGTTAGGAATGATAAATGAGAATGTTAAGAAGGTTGCAGTTGAGGACATTAAAAAAGTTTTAGAAAAACCTATTTTAAATAATACCAAGCGACTTTAAGAACATATAGAATAAGATTAACATAATAATCCATAAAACTATTCTTGGGTCAATGCTCATCTGACCTTTCTTATTAATTTTAAAATTTATCTTTTCAAAAAGTCCTTCAATAGTAGATAATCTTTTGTCCATCTTGTTAAATAATTCCTTGAAGTTTAAATCTTTTTTTATATCCTTTAAATCATCCGAATTACTTTTTATATTATCACACATTCTTTTGTACCTCGAAGAGATATATCCATATATTATAATCACTACAAAAAACAGCATTATTGTTCCAAAAATTATTAATGTTTGAGTTGCGGTTTCTTTTGGTGCCGTTTTCAACATAAAATACAAAGAAGCCCCAGCAATAATTATGGCTGTTATTTGATAAATCCAAATTATGCTCTTCTCTACCCCTTTTTCCATATAGATTAATAGTATTTATCATTTTTAAAATATGGCAATAAGTCCCGAATGCGACACAGGAGTTAAAAAATTCGATAAGTCCCTTAAATTAGACAGTCCCTTGTTTGGTCTATTTCTTAAATAACCTCCGTTTCCCATGTACAGCGTCGTATTAAAATCAATGTAACGCAATGTAACTTAACCTTAACTTCTTATGGAGAATTTGATAAATACTAATTTAGTATTCATTAGTAGATATTAGTAGTTACCCATTTTAGATGGAAGGGGAACTTTTTAGAATTAGATTATAGCTAATGCTATATTAGAAATATTGTTTAGAAAAAATTTTTATCTTTTCTTAAATTTAAGTGGTTTAAGGGGAGTAAGTCCCTTTCTAATCCTTCTGACATTCATTCGTCCTCTTGCATCTGCCATTCTTGATTCCTTTTTAAATGCTTGAATTTCTTTTTTTTGCTTCTTTATTTTTGCATCTAATTGTTTTAATGTTACCATTTATTCTTTCCTCCTTTTTGATTATGTTTTACCATACAAAAACCATGGTAATGTAATTTAATTAACTTTCGTTTTTGTGCCGACAAGCGTCTCTGGAATAAAATAATATCCACTTTTATCTTTTTTGTAGAAGTTTCTTTTTCTTGGAATTACTTTCATACTAACTAAATCATAATATTCAAGTTCATCTTTTCCTTTTCCAACATATACTTCTGATGCTCCAACAATAGTCATATTATATTTTCCATGCCCACAACAACAAGCAAAAGTTTTGAATCCCATATCATTTAATAATTTAATCAAATTTCTCATACAAAAGTCTATTTCTGAAGGACAATATTTAAATTGTTTTTTCTTACACATCTTTCCCCTCCGACGCATTAGAAGCGTTCTGGGAATGTTTATAATTTCTTTTAATCTCAACATCTCCATCTTGAGAGCACATCATAACATAATGATTTATCTCTTGCTCTGCCTTCTCTTTTGTTGGAGCAGATATTCCAACTACTTCAATTCCGTCTTGCATTAATTGTGCATCGTAACTCATTTTGATGACCTCTTTGAGATAGATTCGGTCACTACTTTCTTATTCTTTAAATCAAAGACACTACCATCTGGCATCTTAACTAAAGCTACTTTTTGTTCATCTAACCAATTTAGCTTTTTATTGCACATATGAATCTCTCCATCCATCTTTACAATTTCTCCACAATGTAAACAAGGCAACATTCCAAAGCCTACAACATTTATTTCTTTTAACATCGTGACTCCTTATTAATCTTTTCAGCACCTTTCTTTAATATTTCAAAATGTTCTTCTAAATACCTTATTAAATCTCTTTCACTTTTGAAAACATCTTTAGCATCACGATACCATGTTTCATCTTTTCCATTTTTTCCAATAGGCAAAGTCTGTGCTGGTCTAAATCTTGTATATAAATCACATTCTAAAAATGTTTGCAAATCACTTATTGCTTCTTTTATTGATTTTGGTTTATGAATTTTCATGCAGACTCCTTAGATGTAATTTCGGTCAGTTTCTTTTCAAATATATCTTCCAGTTCATGAGCGGAAAAAATTGATTTATTATATTCTCCAATATCTACCTCAAATGTTTCTCCCTTACATTCTTTTATTGATTCAAATAATATAGTTTTTATTCTTTCTTCTTCACTCATCCTATGCTTAACCTCTGTCCTTTAAAATGTCCACAAGTTGTTTCCCACAAATATTTACTTATTTTTTTAGTTTTTGAATCTATTGAATTCTTCAGGGGAGTTCCACAAGTCTGACATTTTGGTTTTAAATCTAATGTGAAGCAACCTTTTATATTTCTCCTTAACATTCTACCATCTTTTTCCATATGACATTTTCTACATAACCACTCAAAATCATTAACATCTCTTTTATATTCTCCAGAGATATTTGCTAAATCATATGGTTTTTTATTTCCACATTCATCACAAAATTCTGGCTTTGGTTTATGATTTTTAATCCATTCATGTAGTGAATTATTACCAACTAAATCTCCTTTCCACATAGGATTTTTATTACCTTTCATTTTACTTGAAACCTCCGTTAAAGATTTACAATCATATTTTGTTTTTCCTTTCTTATATGGAATATTTCCTTTTTTAAATTGTGTTTTCTTAGAATTTGGGTGTTTTCCAATTCTCATTCCTTGTTTTTGTAAATTTTTATTTTGTTCTCTCATAAATGCTTCAAAATTTTCTTTTTTCATTATCATTCTATTATAAACTCCCCATTATATGCTAGAACAAAAACAAAACAATGAACCCCATTTTTATCCCAAGTTAATCCTGCATCGAATCCTTCTTTTTGCCATTTATAACATTCATATAATTCTTCTAAACATCCTTGACATTCTTTCCATGGTTCTTTCATTTTACAAACTCCTCAATCCCTAATAACTTCTCTTTAAATTTAATCATTTTGATTTACCAATCCCTAATTCTTCGTTATTTTTTGACTTGATTGGAGCGAGGTGCGTCTTTCTTTTATCATGTAAAATTAAATCCCAAACTATTGCTACAATAACTATAATTCCCCCAGTATCAATATTTCCTGCTCCTATAACAATTCCCCCAGTAAGAAACAAAACTCTGATAAATAAATCTTGCATTGGAATCATTTACTTCTTTTCCTCCCAATATTTTCTTGCTTGTTTTTTTAACTTTTTGTGAAGTATTTTTTCTTGGGGTTCATTTCTAATATTTTTAATTGTATTCATATAATTATACATTAAACAATGATTCTCTTTGCAGAACTTTATAAGTTCTTTTTCATGTTCTTTTTGTTGCTTTTTTGTTAAAACCCATAGCATTTACTTCTCTTCCTCCACAAGCGTCAGCCTACTTGCGATTGCTTTAATTACATTAACCGTAACGGCGTTTCCCATCATCTTATATCTTTGAGTGTCTGAAAATCCTTCTGTCCATCCAGGGGGGAATCCTTGAAGTCTTTCACATTCTGTAGGAGTTAATCTTACAATTTGTATTCCTTGACATACCTTTTTCCCTTCCCCCTTATTTGTATCTATCGTTGGAGCTATTCCCTCTTCAGAATATACATTACCATTCATCCCCCTCCCTGAAGGATTAACATTCCCTTTTATCATTATTCCATGAACATCTTGTCCAGTTAAGGTAAACATTGGTTCTCCCTCCCCTTTAAATCTTCTTCCATTTTGTCTTTTATTTTCTCTATCTGGCGTGAGGATTGCATACAACCCTGTTTTCCCTCCAAGCCCTCCTGCATTTCCTGCGAGAGTTGAACTGCAGCCTTCTGAAGAATAGACTCTTTGTCCTTGGGGGAAATTCCTACTGAGTTCTTTTCCGTCTTCAAGCCACTTTTGGTTTTGTTCGGACATAATTGCTCCGATGTATTTAAGATTAATTTCCGATTCTGTTCCTCTGAGAGGTAATATCTCTGGTCTCTCTGTTCCTGCATAATTTCCGATAATGAATACCCTCTCTCTGTTCTGGGGAACTCCGAAAAATTTGCTGTTAAGAACCATCCATTGAACCTCATACCCCAGTTCTTCCAGCGTTTGAATGATGACACTAAAAGTTTTCCCTTTTTCGTGATTGAGTAAGCCCTTGACATTTTCAAGGAGTACAAGCTTAGGTCTTTTAACTTTAAGAATTCTTGCAACCTCAAAAAACATTGTCCCTCTGGTATCATCGAAACCTCTTCTTTTTCCAGCGATGGAAAATGCTTGGCAAGGAAATCCCCCACAGAGCATATCAAAGTCTGGAAGTTCACTTGGATTAATTGTCCTGGCGTCTCCCCAATTTTTAACTGTTGGAAATTTTTGTTTGAGGAGTTCACTTGCGTACTTGTCGATTTCTGAGACACCAACACATTTGAATTGCTTAGTGTTGGACTTATCTTCTCTGAGTTGTAAACTCTCCTTGTCATCTCGTATTCTACTTCTTTCTCGTAAAAATCCATCACGAGCTTGTCGTATCGTGAATCCAGATTTAGAATCTTCTTCAAATTCTTCCACGTTTGAGGGCTTGGTATTGCTCTGCACTTGTCCGTTCTGAAATAATGCTCCGCTTGAGTTTTCGGAAGCTGGAGAAATTCCGCTATCCTTTTTATGGACATCTTCTTCTTGTTGTCTTTCAGATATTGATTTATCTCTTTTGGAGTGTTGTGAGTTCTCTTCTTCGCTATGACCTTCAACATTCCCACCACTTCTGGAGAGTCCGAGTTCAAATCCTCCGACCCCTGAGAACATTGAGAAGTATCTGATTTCTTTTTCATTCTTCATCTTTAATCCTCCTTAACATCTCTAATTCAATTTCTTTAAGTTCTGTTTCTTTTGTTCCTCTTAAACAAATCAAATCAATTCCACTCAAACTTTTAATTTCTTCTTTAAATTTAACAATCATTTTCCACCCCCTTTCGTCATCTTCCCCTTATGGGTCAATATTTTATCAAACAAATAAAAACTTCCAATTATTAAAGTTAGATTTATTGCTCCAAAGAAAATCAGTAATGATACTTCATCCATTCGTTTTCTCCCTGGAATGCGTCACTTTCGTATTTTTATTGATTAAAAATTCAATTGCCTCGTCGTGGGTTTTCAAATCTTTATCTAATTCTAATTGACTTAGTGCTTTCCAGTTTTCTTTTTTTATTGTTATGGTGATTGTTTTTTTCATTGTATATTAAACCCCAAATTATACATTTGCTTTTTATATCTATGAGTTATATCATTTATTAATCTAACTTTTTTATCTTCTGTTTTCCCCAAAACATAATCAATAACTCTTGTAAAATAATAAGAGTCGTCATCTTTTGCAGGGTCAAATAAATTGTAAGTTAAAACTAATCTCATATTGTTTAAATGTTTTTGGAATAAAATATCTAAATCTTTCATATAATAACTAAATGCTCCGCAGTAGTCTAACCAAACAAAATCAAACTTCTCTTCTGAATCAATTAAATATTGTAATGCGGAAGTATTTATTAATTCTATTTTCAAATCTGTTTTATAATTTCTTAATGCTTCTGCTACTTGTTTAAATTCTTTATCATTTGGAATAATTATTTTGTTTGGTTTTTTATTTTGTTTCTCTATCTCCTTTAATGCTGAAAGTTCTGGAGATTCCAATAATAAAACCTTATCTCCATTCTCTATTTTAGAAATTATCTTTTCTCTTATATCTGTTTTGTCTTCAGTTGATTTAAAAGTTTCTTGTTTTAATCCTTCTGGATAGCTTTTACCTTTTCCACTTCTCTTTTGTTTTGTTGGAATAATAATTGTTTTTGGTTTATACTTTGAAGTTATCTTTATATTATTATTTCTATTAATAGATTCTTCTGCCTTCTCCCTAAATTTACCGAATGTCTTAAACTTATGTTGCATTGCTTTCATATGAAAATTAGCTACTCCTTCTTTAGGTTCAAAATCTTTTTGCAAAGGAATACGATTTAATAATTTCTTAACCCTCCCATATTCTTCAATCATACTCTCTTCATCAAAACTTTGTTTTTTACTTATTTGTAGCTGACCAATATATCTGTTTGCACATAACTTGGAACAACAAAGTCTATCTTTATTTCTGTACTGTCCAGATTTTTTAAATATGAAATCTTTTTCACAAACTTTACATTTAACCTTTTTATTAATATTAGTAAATTTATAATCACAATCTATTCCAAAAACTAATTTTATTATTTCTTCCCACCCAAGATTAAGTTTCTGACTAAGAGGGATAGCTCTGTTTCCGAATTCTGACCTACTCGGTATGTGTTCTAACACTCTTGCCTTTTCTTTTAATTCATCTATCAATATATTAACAGGAATATTCAACTCTCTATATTTTCCATTTACTTTCTTAAACATTCTCTGAACTCCTTCTTTCCCAATTTTAGAAGTATATTTATCTGCACCATATTTAGAAAATCTCTTGACCCTCAAATCTCTCCAACTAATATCTCTTTGAAGTTTATCTTTTAATTCCTTTAAATTATCTAGTAATTCTTTTTCAGTTATATCTTTAGCAAATACATTATTTTGATTTAAAGGTTCTCCTATTTCTTTTAAAAATTCTTTCCATCCTCCAAAAACTTTCTTATACTTCTTTCCATTATACTTTACTCCATACTTTTTATTCATTTCAAACTCTTTCCCTAAAGGTTGCCTACCAACCATTTTCTTATACCTAAAGTATTCCGCAGTCAATTCATCTTTTGTTGCTTTTTCATACTCCAAAATAACAGGTTCTCCTATTTCTTTTAAAAAATTGTTATATGAACCCCAATACTTTGGGAAATAATATCCATGATAAATATTTACCGCCCTTGGTTGTTTTCCACTATCCTTTTTAAAACTCCAATACTTTTCTATGACTTGTTTTTTTGTTGGCTTATATAAGCCTTCTCTTTTTTCTCCAATTGATATAAGAAAACTCTTCCAACTTTTAAAATGAATTCTAATATTATTCTCTGTAACTTCTGATTCTTTGATGAAATATTTCTTAGTAATTATTTTATTCTTAGAATTTGCTTTTACTAACTTATACATAAAAACAATTGCATCTTTATCATATATCTTAACCCCATTATTTATAATATTAATTTTACTTCTATTCAATCTTACCCTACAACCATTCTTGAGAATCACTATTTCATTTACTTCTTTTCTTTCTAATTTATTTTTGTACACTTTATTGATAATCTCACAACCCAACATCTCCTCCAAAACTTCTAAATTTATAGTGCATTTTCTTGCGTTCCCAGTAAAATCTAAAATTAAAACATCTTCTTTATCTTCTGATTTCCTTAACCCCCTTCCAATCTGTTGGGTGAAAATGGTATGGCTTTGGGTTGGTCTTAGCATCATTACTGAATCGCAGTCTGGAACATCAACCCCTTCATTAAATAAATCCCTTACAAAAATAATGTCATATTTTCCATCTTTAAAACCATTTATTATTTTATCTCTTTTATCTGAATGAATAGTTCTTCTAATATTCTTATATTCATATTTACCAGTTAATGCTACAGATTTAATTCCTTGCCTATTAAATAATTCTTCCATTCTATAACAATGTTCTACCGTTGCACAAAAGCAAATTGTTTTGTTTTTGCCAAACTTCTTCTTCAAAATATCACGATATTCTTTAAGAATTGCATCATCATACTCTCTCACACAAATCTTCTTATTCAAATCTTTTTTATCATATGTGGAACCGTTCCATTTAACATCAGAAAAATCAATATCATTATCCACACAATAATAATTTATTTTAGTTAAAAGCCCCTTTTTAATTGCAGTACTTATTTTTGCGTCATATATTTTATTTCCTAACACCTTAAAAATACTTAACCCATCCAAACGATTTGGGGTTGCAGTTAATCCTAACATAAAAGTTGGTTTGAAATATTCTAAAACTTTCTTAAAACTTTTAGCTTGATAATGATGTGCTTCATCTACGATTATGTAATCAAAATTATCTACCTCAAACTTATTTAAATTTCTAGATAAAGTTTGGACAGTCCCAAAAGTAGCTTGTCTTATGTGCTTTTCAATTCCACTATAATACCCATAAGTAATTCCAAAATCTTTTAAACATCTTTGGAACTCTTTTTCATTTGCTTGGGAAAGAATATCTTTGTTGTGACAAATAAACAATAGCTTTGCCTTAGGATTAGCTTCTAATTGCTTTTTAAACCATAGTGATGCGAGAAAAGTCTTTCCAGTACCAGTTGGCATAACTACAACCCCTCTGTCCTTTTTAGTTTCCTCTAATTTTTGTAACGCCTCTTGTTGAAAAATATTTGGCATTAATACCTTTTGTCTTTGTAATTCCATATTAACCTCATTCACTCAATCTTGTTTGCCAAGACAATTTCCCTGCACAAGATTGACAACAAGTTTTCGCTTTCTCATTTCTCTTAGGGTTTGTTTTGCAAACTACACAAAGTCCAAGTCTACGAGTTTTCCACGCCTTTTTTTGTTGATTCATTTTATCCTCCATTTTATTAATTTATTAACGAGTTCCATCTATTTAAATGTTTCGTTGTTTCGTTGTTTCGTTCGTATTTTCCCTGACAAGCGGTCATTCTTTCCACTTCTCCTTTGCATTTTTAGACATTTTTATAAATCCAAAAAATCTTGCATGAAGTTTTTGAATTTCTTTTAAATCATTTGAAAATGTCGCTTCATTATAAATTTTAGTTAATCCTTTTGAAACCTTCTTATAAACAATAGTAAATCTTAGATGTGCAAGTTCCATCTCATTCTTTAAAATTAATCTTAAATTTTCTTCATCTTTCATCTTATAATCTCCAATTTAATTCCCTTCTCAGTTATTGCATGAAGTCTTTTTCCATGGTCTTCAAATTCTTTTTCAGTCATTAAAATAAAATGTTCTCCTTTATCCTCTCCATGAAATAGTCTTCCAAGTCTTTGACCTTCTTGTCTTCTACTTCCAAATAAAAAATCAACTTCTATAACTCTTTGAAGTTCTGGAATACTCAAACCCTCATCACCAACCCTTGAGACTATTGAAACATCTGATTGCATAATTGTTTCTACCCTCTTACTTGTTCCCCCATGAATAAATGGAACTTGTAATTCTTTAGATAATTTATTCCCCAATTTTATGGAATCACAGAATATTATTGTTTTCTTATCTCCTTGAGCAAGTAACTCTTTTAACTTCTTTTCTTTTGCTCTCCAATCTGAAACAATATAGACTCTAACATCAGGAATTTCCAAAACTCCTAACTCAACTAAATTGTCCCAATTCAATCCAACAGGATAACCAGTTAAAGCAAAAATATAATCTGTTCTTCCATCTTCACGATAAGGTGTTGCACTAAGTCCTGCACGATATTTCATATTCAATGTTGCGAACTTAGAGAAAGTATTTGCTGGAAGATGTTGACACTCATCAAACAATCCTAAAACATATTCTTTATTTTTTAATTTATGAAAAGAATGATAAGTTACAACTTCCCACTCTTGAGCATACCTTGGAATATATTGTTTTATTCTTTGATTCCATTGTTCTACTAAGGTTGTTGTTGGGCATACCACAAATTTTTTTCCTTTTATTCTAGCTCCAGCATATAATCCAAAAAAAGTCTTACCAGCAGAATACGCCCAATAAATTCCAACTGCTCCTGTTTCTTTAAATTTCTCCCATCCCTCTTTTTGATAATCTCTTAACTCAAATCCTATTTCTGCATCTCTCAAATCCTCCTCTTCAATTGGTTTAGGCATAAATGGAAGTATTCCATCTCCAATTAATTGTGCAAGTAATTTAAATTCATAACCTTTCTTAATCTTTAATTTATCTTTTCCTTCTCTTCTTGTTACAAATCCTCCATACCTACTTAGGGCTTCTTCTTGATGTTCTTTTCCAGTTAAGATAATTCCATCTGAAACTTTAAGTGGGAGTTTAGTGTCAAATTTAAACTTCTTCTCAATGTCCAGAGGGATATTTCCAAGCCATTTCATAAACTTATTAATCCTGAAGATATTGAATGTTTCTGTTGTGTGGTCTAACCAACCAAGATTCATTCTAATAAATTTTGGAACAACAACAAACCATTCTTCTTGCTTTCCAGTAGGAATAACAGCGTAAGGTTCTTTTATAAAATTCTTAAACTCTTCTTCATTAAGCCCATGGGTTATTTGAGTTAGTTTAGAAATCTCGGCAACCTTCTCACGATAAGCGTCTTGTTGCTCTGCTATCTCTATTTTTAGACTTGCAAATTCATTGTCTAAAATTTCTGATTTGTTTCTTATACTATTTAATCTATCTATCATTGGTGCGTATTTCTCCTAAAATCGGAAAGTTCTTTTATCGTTCTTCTTAGATCCTGAATATCTCTTGTGTGGGATTTTGTTCTTTCATTTATGTTCTCTATTTTTTTATTTAACTGAGATAGCCATTCCCTTGCTTCTTTATCCTCTAGGGTGCAAGTTCCTTGAAATTTTACTGGTTCTTCCATTTTGTGATTATGAACCCCCGTCTTTAAAGTATTCTTCAAGAAAGAATTTTATCCCTTGCCATCCTTCCATTCCCAACATCCAACCTTCAGGAGATTTGGGTTCTTTCTCAATAGGCTTAACTTTAGATGATCCTGGAATATGACTTAATGCAAATCTATAGTTAATCCAATCTAACTTTAGATCTATTTCTTTTAAGATCTCTTTAGCTTTTTTACTTGTTAATCTTCTTGTTTTATTTACCATTGTGATTATGAACCCCCGAAGGGGGCGAGTCCTTGTATAAAAGGCATACTAAACCTCTATCCCCAGGATACTCACGAAAAGGGGATTATGATGTGATATGATCTACCATGAGAGTTGACTATTAGCTTCCATTCCTTGACTTAGTAATTTTCCCCTATGTTGGGCAATCTCATCGCTTGGCTTAAATTTATGTTCTTCGTTTTGGATGAACCTTCTACATCGGGTTATGGTTTCAAAGCTTGGTATGTGATTTATTTGTGAATAGTCTATGTAAATTTTGAACTTCATCTTTCTTAAAACTTGAATGATGAGCCATGTATCGTTATCTCTTGAGCTTGGATCTTCTTCCAAAACTTCTTCAACTATTTGTTTTATAACTTCGTAGGTCATCTTTTATTCCTGTACTGGTACATCTGCGCTTTCTCTTGCATCTCTCTTCTTATGTCTGCTCTTTTAATTCGGTGGTAAGACATCTGATTTTCGTGAAACATTCTTTGAGTTTCTCTTTCATAGGCCAAGAGTTCCATCTTCATTTTCTTTTTGAATTCTGCAAGTTCTTTATCCTGTTTTTGAAGCTTGGTTCTTTCAACAAATTCTTGTGAAGGTTCTTGTTTTTGTTTTTTATCTTTGGTTGTCATTGTTATTCCTTTCCTCCTTCTATTTCTCTCTCCCTTAAAATTGTTTTCACTCTAGCAACCTCTTTCCTAATTCTTTTTGACATATAGTCTCCATGGGATTTGGTTCCATCTGTTCTAGTTTTTATTGTGGCCCTTCCAATATTCCCATAAGACTTTACTTTTTCAAATTCTAATTCCTTTAGGACTTCTTTTAACTCTTCCACAGATAGATCGTTATAATTCCTAATTATCATTTTTCTTTCTTTTTGGGGTTCGGGGGTTTTTTCTTTCTTTTAAACTCCAGTAGGTTGCACTCGGCACTTTTAATTTAGTTACTAGATCTTCCTTCTCTAATATTTTCAGATATTCTTCTGCCTTCCATTGGTTGGATTTTATATGTAAAGCAATCTTTCCTGTAGATAGCTGACCCTTCTTTTTTAACAATTTAAGAATCATCTCTCTTTTATCTTTCATTCTTCACCTCGAGATTTAAAAAAAGAAAAAGAGAGGGCGAACCCTCTCTCATTTAAAAAAGCAATTTGTGAAAGAAGTTGTGACGCCCCTTTCTTATCAAGCACAATATACCTTGGCCTGAATAACCTTTGAAATAAGTTTTTTAATTCCATGATAAGAGTAGATTATACTACTATTTAAACATTGCTTACCATTTTAAAGTAACATCTTTTAGCGTTAAAAAACAGCAATATTTATAAGCGCCCCTTTCTTAAGTAGGCAATGGAAGACCCTAAAATGATAAAAAAAATGACGGTATATATTCCCGAAGACATCTATGATAAAATATTAAAAGAGAGTCGTAAGCAACATCGAAACATTACGAAACAAGTTGAGACCATTATTTCAAATCATTTTCAATAAACAAAATACTAGAGAAAAATTCCATTAAAAATTCAGAGGTTATAAAAAAGATGGTGAGATATTTTTAATGGTTTTCTTTCTCTTTTTATAAAAAATGGGTATGGAAAAGGTAAAGGAAAAGGTATTGCAATGGCAACTTCTAGCTGAACAATTCTTAAACAATGATGAAAAGGTTTTCATTAAAGAATTAAATGGGGACTTGCATTTTTGTAAAATAGTTCTAGTTGGAGAAACCCAAATAACTGTGGATAATTATGGGCCTGAACAAAGAGCAGGAAAAAGAGATATTATTAATTGGTTAAACATCCAATTATTTGATGTTGTAAAGGAAATGAAAAATGAGTGAAAAAAATCCTTTTAAAGAGTTTGCAGATGTTTTGGTGGAGGATGCTAAAAAATTTGGGGAAGTAGATGAAATAGGAAACTTGGTGATTAATTCTGGCATTCAAAAACAAATTGTTGGGAAAGCTGCGGATAGAAAAGAAAGAGTGTTTGATATTGAAGATTGTTTAATAAGAGATGAAGATGGGAAAGTTAAGATGGTTGATATAAATCCCCTGGTGAGTTATCTATTATCAAAAAATCATTTTAAAACTATATTTGAAAAGAGGGGCGAGGTAATATATTTTTATCAAGAAGGAATTTATAAAGATAATGGAAGGGAATTTGTTTCTTCGGAAGCAGAAAGATTATTACAACAATATTCAAATTGCCATAGGATAACAGAAGTGTTAGGAAAGATAAAACGAAAAACTAATATTGATAGAGAAACTTTTGATGAGGTTTCTCTAAATTATATCTGTTTAGAGAATGGGGTTTTCAATTTAATCGATTTAAAATTACTTCCGTTCGATCCTAAATTTTACTTCAAATCAAAAATTCCAATAAAGTATGAGATTGGGATTATTCCAAAGAAAATATTAAAGTTTATTGAAGAAGTATGTTACCCAGAAGATCTTCCAACAATTCAAGAGTGGTTTGGTTTTTGTTTATATCGAAGATACTTTATTAAGAAAGCAATGCTTCTGTTCGGTGAGAAAAATACAGGAAAGACGGTTTTCTTGAACCTTCTTTCTAAGTTTCTGAACACAAAGAACACTGCGGGAATTAGTTTGCAGAGGATTGCTTCAAAAGATAAGTTTGCTCTTTCATCATTAAAAGATAAATATGCAAACATCTATGATGATCTTTCTGCAGAAGACTTAAGTGATGCTGGAGGATTTAAGATTGCTACTGGCGGAGGATATATTACTGCAGAATACAAGTTTGGAGATTCATTTCAATTTATGAACTATGCTAAAAATATCTTTGCTACAAATAAGATTCCAAATGTTAAAGAGATAAATGATGATGCTTATTATGAAAGATGGATTCCTTTATGTTTTGATAATCAGAAACCAAAAGAAGAACAAGATAACTTCCTCTTTGAAAAGATAACTACAGAAGAAGAGATGTCTGGATTATTTAACTGGGCGTTGATTGGTTTACATAGATTATTAGAAGAAGGTAAATTCAAGAATTGTAAAGGCTCAGAGGAAGTTAAGATAATAATGCAAAGGCAGAATAATCCTTTAGTGGCTTTTGTAGAAGAATGCCTTTCCCAGGAAAATGGGAATAAAGTAAGTAAAGAGAATATGTATAGAATCTATTCTAAATGGTGTCAAGATAAGAAAGTTCCCAGATTAAGTAAAGAACAACTTGGAAGAAATCTTGCAAAACATACTAATTACATAATTGCTAAGGGGGGAAAAGAGCGGGTTTGGGAGAATGTTAAGGTGCTAGGAATAGACACTATTGACACTTTTTTTTAACTCATGTCTAAGAATTTGGAGAGGTATATTGTATACCTAATATATGATATTGAAAAAAGTGTAAATAGTGTAATGGTTTATGTGTAAACAAACCTTAGTGAACAAAAAAGGAAAAATGAAAAGCAGAATATGTAAAAACAAAATAGAAAAAAGAGTTTATCTGGAAGAAATGTTTTTAAATATAAAAAATCAAACTAGAAGTTATGCAGGAGCAATAAAAATGTGTGATTTTATTTTTCTAAATTATGAGGGGTTGTTTTAGAATGAACCTACTACAAACAATAACAGGTAGTGCAACAATGGAATACTTTCCAATACCTCAAACCAACTTAGTAATACCAGGAATCTTATTTGTGTTGCTATGTTTCTTTGTATATCTAAACAACTCAAAAACACACACCATTGCCGATTTAAAGCTCACCATTAAACGATTGAAGTCTAAACGAAGTTAACTATAAAGAAATAAGTAATTATGCGCGTGTCAAGGATTCTCACCTTGGTAGTGCCACTTGCTCCTCTTTTGGGATGGTTGCCGATAGTTTAGACACTCACTAACAAATATCTATTTCCTTTTAAGGTTTGAGTATTTCAAATAATTTTTCCTTGGTGATTTAAAGTTGTGGTTCGAGTTTGAAGCTATCTACAAAGTGCAATAAAAGAGTCTGTTGTTTGGTCTTGGGAACAAGTATCTATTCCCCCTCCAACAAGATTCACCGCCCTTACACAAGTACGATCTATGGTAGAACAACATTTAGTTCCTGTATCTAAAGTATCGCCTCCACTGTCCTCACACCAACTAACTATACCGATATTTACTGTCCCATCTGCTCCAATGGGTTTACCATTAATGGTTGCAGCATTTGTAATTGTTAAATCATTAAAATTCAAATCATCTCCGGTAATATCATCAACAATAATGTCTCCAGTAATTCCAACATCTCCAGTAACATTCAAAGCAACCGTAGGATTAGTTGTTCCAATTCCTACCCTTTTATTAGTAACGTCCACATAAAAAGAAGGAGTTGCATCCACTCCCAAACTCAATGCTCCTAATCTATTTTTATTAACACTATCTCTTATTAATTTAAACCAATAAGCCGAACCCGCTCCAGCATCATTCTGAAAAGCAAGTCTAAAACTATCACCCTCATTCCTCATGAGAAGTTTTTTTTCATCTGTTGGACCATTCGCATCTTCTAATACTATATTTGCATTTGTATTTGATGATATATGTAATTCAGCAACGGGTTCTAATGTTCCTATCCCAATTTTTTCAACTCCATCCGCCCTAGTAAAACTTAGACCCCCATCTCCAGCATTAGAAGTTGTTTCAATCGCCCAAAGTCTATCTGCATTACTTCCACTTTGTAAGGTCACACTTGCTCCCCTATTTGTTCCTGCTAAAATATTAAAGAAGGTATGTGAATTTGTAGTTAAAAAATGTCCCAACGTAAGAATCGTTTGAATTGTCGTCCCTGAATCAATTATCACATTTCCTGCAACATCTAAAAATGCACCTGGAGTTTCAGTTCCAATCCCAACTCCGCCCCCTGTCGTGTCAAAAGAATATACTTTATCTGGATTATCAAAAAGAACTCCGCTATCTATTTGTGCAAAAGAGAGATCTACACCAAATAAAGGGATAGTGAATCTATCTGGACTTACATTTCCAAGTCTCGGCAAGAAGACATTAAAAACAAACTCTCCAGTTTGATCAATTATAATGCTAATATTTTGAGAAACTGAGTGAGCCAGACTATCGTTTACAAACAATTCAATATTAATAATATCAATAGAATCAAAGGCCGTATTATTTTCAAGCAACCCATCACAATCTATTTTGAAATTTATAGTATCATTTACCTCAAAGCATTGAACTCCAACCCCTTCATCTTCAGCCTGAACATTGTAAATAAAAGATTGATTGACTTCCGTACTTCTATTATTTAAATTGATAAAGAAAGGATCCGCAGTGTCAATCATAAATTCAACAGAATCGCTTCCGATGTTGTTTACAGAATTATTTGAATAAACTGTAACAACAAAGGTATTGTCCGCCCAAGTCTGCCCAGTAATATTTGTTCCACAATCAATTGTATTATTTATTACTCCAGAGTCATTAGTCCACCAACAAGTTTGTCCAGAAACATCTACAGTATAATTAATCTCTAATCCCGTATCTGTCGTATTAAATCCATCTATCGGAAAAACTATATTAACTTCTGGAGACCCAGAGGTAGTAACATTAACAAATAAGGTGTCGTAAGCTTCGGTAAAGTTCTGTGAACTCACTACATGAGCAGATATATTAAATATTCCAGCAACAGTAAAATTATTATTTATAAAAATTGGAGAAGCCCCAGAAACAATCTGAACATTATCTAATAAAATTTCAATATCCTTTTCTCCAGCAAGAAGAGTTGCATTTAGATCTAATGCCTCACTTTGTTCTATTGTTAAATTAAACTCTGTTCCGTTGATTGTCAAATTTATAATCCCTGGTGCTTGATTAACAATAAAGGTTGCGTTATCGTCGTCGTAACTGAGGTCATCTGTTTCTGGAAGTTGACAAGAGTAAGCATAGGTTTCTACACCAAGAATAATACTTAAACCATTCTCTGTCGCATTTACATCCACATCATCTCTTAAAAGATTTCCATTACAAGTAACATTCAGATTTGTTAGATGAATTATTGGAGAAGTTTCATTGAAAGTTAGGATGGCTGTTTGTGTTAATTGGTTCACAACCAAATTGAATGTTTCACTATCCCCTGTATAGTTCTGGTTTCCTGTAGTATTAAAAGTGTAAAGATATTCTCCAACTCCTAGAACTGTTGTATCTGGATTGTCAACATTACCAGTATCATTTCTTGATAAATTACAGGTTATCTGTGATGGACATCCAGAACCAAGAACATCCGCAACAGTTCCAACATCTATTGGGGTAGTTCCAGTTAAACCTAAATTAGTGGTTTGTTGAATTATTGATAAATTAAAATCATCCATGCTTGGATTTATAGAGTAGTTTTGTCCTCCTGTTGTGTTAAGTACAATCTCATAAAATCCTGCTCCTGCTTGATTGTATGTAATTCCTTCTGAAACGTTATCCACAATAATTTCGTAGACAACATCTGAATCTCCAGTATTGCTTTCGCTTATTGAGATAGTAGCAGTCAGCCCATCATAAACAAAAGTATCTGCTTTGTTATTTATTAAACTTCCAGGAGGGCTTATCTTATTTACAACTAAAACAGAAGTGTTGCTCATGATAGAATAGTTTGCATTACCTGAAGAGTTTGCAGTATAGTTGTAACTTCCAGCAGCTAAAACGGTTGTGTCTGGATTGCTTATTGCTCCTGAAGTATCATTCCTAAACAACTCACAAGTTATTTGTGAAGGACATCCATCAAAATCAAAATCCCCTGGAGTTAGATAATCTATGGGTGTAGTCCCTGTTAAACCCAACGCCCAACTTGTATTCTGTGCAACTGTGTAAGAAGATAATTCTGTATTGTTAAAGTTTTCAAGAGTTCCATTTCCATAAGCCCAGAAATAATAAGTGTGAAGTTGGGAGTTTAAATTGGTCGTTGTAAAATTAAATAGATCCCCAATGTTTGAGAGAGAAAAATTAACTCCATCAAATTCTATTCCAGCCGTTCCGTTTGTATGAGTAATTGTGGCATTAAAACCATATAGCAATCCAAGATTAAATTCCGTATCATTAACTGGGTTCTGTGTTTCTCCAGAGAATAAAGGAAATTCTAAATCAATAATCTCCACAATGTTATAAGGAATTAATTCGGTTGAGTTTAGAAGATTGCTTGTACCATTTCCTAAAGCGGAGATTGTATAATTATAATCTCCAAATCCATCGAACTGGAAGCTCACATTAAATTCATCTCCTCCCGTATTCCCCATGGGGAAATCAGTTCCATTGAAAGTTACCTTCGCTGTTCCATTTGTAGAAGTTATGGTTGCATTAATTGTAACAATCCCACTTTCAATTAATGTTCCATTGTTATCTCTAATGTTTGTAATTTGTGGGATATTTTCATCTCCCACTCCAATAACCCAACTATCTAAAGTAACCTCTCCATTAATATAAGGAGAAAGAAATCTGTCTTCGGAGTTGAAAACAAGTTTAACTGAAATATTTTCTGGAGTTGTTATATCAATATCACTTGCAACACAATTTACAAAAGCAACTTCCGAACCATAAGTATAACTTCCTCCACTTTCAGCTCCAATACTTACACTTAAATTTTCTGTTAAGATATTTGCTTGACAATTTTGTAGAGTAACATTTAGAGTATCTTCTGTTCCTGTATCTGAAACATCAATACTATTAATTGTTTGTTCTCCACGAGGAAAGAATCTATCATATTGTGCATTAAAAACAGAAGTAACTTCTGTTGAGGTTAATAAAGAATTCATTATCATAAAGTCGTCTAGTCTTGCGTTAAGACCATAATTTATTTGTCCCTCTCCCCCAATTCTATTTGATGCTAAGTTTGAACGTAGAACTCCTTGAGCAGATGATGTACCATCTTCAACACCATTAATATAAATAAATCCTCCAACCCCATCTATATAAGTTGTTGTTACGTGAGTCCAAGTATCTAACGGAATAGAGCCTCCTGAAGAAGAAAAAGTTCCTATTGATGAAAGTGTTCTATAACTTACTGAAATTGCTCCACCAGTGGTGAGTTCAATTTTTACTGGTCTTCTATATTGATGACCAAAAATTCCGTAGATTGTATCTGTATCTGAAGGATTAATCCAAAATGAAATAGCATATTCTGTTCCTCCAGCAATCCCGAAAACTCCAGAAGGACACTCGTAAGCATTAATAAACCCTCCAGAAAAATTAACTGACTGTCCATATTGACCTGTCTCATTAACGGGATTTCCTCCAGCTAAAACAGGGCAGTCATTTCCAAATCCAGATAAATCTATTGCGGTATCATAAGTTGTTTGACCATCAAAAGAATAGTACCCCATAATACTTGCATTACTAATATTCAAATAAGAAAAGTTTGCTTGAATTGAAACATTACTTAGAATTGCATTAGTATAAACATCTGCATCATCCAATATAATTGTTGGGTCTATATCTTTATCTGAAAAGAAAGTTGTTTCTAAATAATATTTTCCGTTTAATTCATAAGAATTATAGGAACAATTAGCTTCTACTCCATTTGAAAAATTACGTGAGCAAATATCTCCAAAGTCAAAGTAATGGGCTTCGTAATAATTATATTTCATTATTCCTCCACTCTCAATTGGAATTGGATTTCGGACATAATATCTATTTCCTTTATTGTAAATAGGAACACCACTTTCTAAAACATATTTATACATTTCCGTTCCGTTGTTTGAAGAATCATTAGCTCCAAACTTATAAGTTTCATCAACATAATTTACAAAAATATCATTAATTTGTGTTTGGAATATTCCTGAAACATTTTTCAAAAGAGTTATGTTTATACTTGCAAAGTCTAATTGATAATTTAATCTACTTTCATTTTGATAAACTATAATGCTAGAAGTCTCTCCCAATTTAACATAAGTATCTATGTTTATGGCTTGAGCTTCGGTTAAAGAAAGGTGATAACAATTTTGTCCAGAACATTTTGAACTTTCACATTTAAGGGTTATTTCTTTATCTTGGTCATCAACTATTGCAGAGTTATTTTCGTGGTAAAGATTCTTGTCAACTTGTCCAGCACAACTTCCAGAGTTTGGAATCCAACCAATCTCAGCTTTTTTATCATCTTTATTTGTTGTCCAAAAAGTTAAATCACTTTCATCTCCAATTGCTTTTATATTTTGCCAAGAAGATTTACCTTCAACGACTGCAAGTGTTCCATAGTTTTCTGGGTCCATCATACTACTAGAAACTATTGGGAGTACGCTGTCTATTCCTTGTAGGGTTTCTTTAATAATTGGTATTTTGATGTAAGCAATAGCTCCAACTCCTACAAGTAAAACTATTAAAATTGCTCCAATTAAAATTATCTTTTTTTCCATTTTATCCAGCGGGTAAGTTCATGATTGTTTTTCTTCCTGAAAATGTAATTGTTATTGTTGGCCAACCTTCATCATTAGCAGCATAATCAGATTTATTAAAGTAAGCATTTTCATTGAAGCTTCCCTCTCCTTGAGCATCTTCAACACAAATCGCACTTCCATTTCCGAAAAATCCGTTAGATACAAATCCAGGAGTACAGCTTTCTTTCATGTTCGTAAAGTTTTGTATAAAAACAGGATCGGATTCAGTTTCAACAAAAGGTAAATTCTCTGACTGGTTGAAATTAAACTCCAAATCGCTTTGATTAAATCCCCATTGAATATTTGCATAAACCAAATTTAAATCTGATTGATTAAACCAAAAACTTCCAAACGTATTGAAATCACTTTGGTTGAAACCCCATTGAATATTTGCATAAGTTAGATTTAATAATAAACTCTCTTGAGAGAAGTTTAAATTAAAAGCCCCTTGGAAATTTGTTGAATTGAAATCCCCCCCCGTAGTCCCAATTGGAGCATAAACCCCATCAAGATCCGATTGGTTAAAATTATAAGTAATATCTGACTGATTAAAATTAAATTCTAAGTCCGACTGATTGAATAGGTATTGCGAAGCATTGACTCCATTGATTATGAAAGTTTTTGTGCTTAGTTCTCCAACCCCACTTCTCTCTAAATATGTATCAAAAGGATTAGTCCCATCTCCCCAAGAGAGATTTCCACCTGCTTGAATCCCAAAGCTTTCAGTGGAATCTCCATCAATATAACTTAAAATAAAATAATCTGTAACTAAATTATTTACTCCATAGAAAACTGGAGATTCAAAATAAGAACCTGCAACAAGAAAATCAACAAGGGCTGAAGCAAATGAAACATCGCTTGTAGTATTTAGAACTTGGTCGAAGGGATTCGGAAGGGATTGTGTTTGATTGAACCACCAAATCCCAAATGTATCAAAGTCTGATTGATTGAAATTGAATTCTAAATCACTTTGATTATACCAAAAACTTCCAAAAGTATCAAAGTCCGACTGATTAAAGTTGTAAGCTAAGTCTGATTGATTGAATAAAAATTCAGAAACATTTACTCCCCCAACTCGCAAAACCTCAGAAACATTTAAGTGAGATAAATTTGCTTGAGAATCATTTAAAATTCCAGAACTACTTCCACTTCCAGCCAAATCAGTAATTGTAGCATTCAACAAAACTTCATTAAAATTTAAATCCGCCCCATCAAAAGTGAAGTAATCTGTAACAACACTAAAATTAAACAATCCTCTAAACCAACCAGAAGTAGTATTTCCAGTGACAATTAAATTATCTAAAGTCATATTTCCTTCAACATCCCAAAGCTGTTTTCCTTCCGAAGTTAAAAGAATTGGGATAATATCTGTTCCGTTGTTTCCATGCTTGATTGAAATGTTTGTTGCACTCACAAAGCTAAGAAGAAACATTCCTAAGATTAATGTTATTAATATTTTTTTCATTTTATTTTATGCCTCGTATGTTATTAAAATTCTGATATTGTCACTTAATACCCTTTCACTATTTGTTGCAGATAAATACGCTACTATCCCTGAAGATGTTTGATAGGCATAGTATTCATAACCTGCTATTCTTAGGTAACCGGGGGGCATTCCATTATTAGCATTGCTACTATATCCCACTAGTACATCTACAGCCAATATCTTAGAGCCTGTTAATCCATGTGCTATAGTAACAGAATTACCCTCAACGGCAGGAGTAGTTCCTGTTAGTTTCTTCATCTTGATAGCT
>SDBU01000968.1_pt1 | contig 41942 bp, 44 predicted proteins | sample 2277071 | NCBI WGS metagenome assembly SDBU01 (sample SAMN10397929, study PRJNA504765) | marine sediment metagenome | isolation source: marine sediment core GS08_GC12, 126 cmbsf | place: Arctic Ocean: Gakkel Ridge, Loki's castle | collected 2008 | reverse complement strand
TGATAAAAGCTTGGCAACACGTCTTGCTAAATATGCTTCTCGAAATTCGAGCGATGGGACTGTTGGGCATGTCCGCTTGTCAATAAGGGGGGGATTACCTGAATCATTCGAAGAAAAAACAGGAAATGAAAAAAGTTTCGTGGATCTCCCGTTTAAAGCTGCTAGGAAACTTTGGGATGCAGGTGTGTCGTTCCACGTTACTGTGGTGGTCGATCCGCGGTTTACATCTGAGGAAGATAAAGCAACAATCTATAGAAAACTAAAAAGTATTGATCCAATGCTTCAAAAAGAAGTGGAAGAAGAATTTTTATCACCCTATCCTCATGCACTTGTGAGACTTAGAGCTGTAGGTCGAACAGATGTGACAGGGAAGGAAATGAAATTAAAAGAGCGCGCAGCTCTAAGAAGAAAGCCTCCTTATTAAGAATTACATATTAACCCAAAATCCGTTCTTTAAAAGTTTAGTTAAAACTTTAGTATGTGCTTCAAACTTCAATTACAGAGAAATTTATAAAGTAAAAATCTCGTTGGTCATAATTTCAAGCACAAGTGATTTGTCCAATTCTAATATCTCACTATTTTTAGCGGATTAAACACCAAAGCGATTGAAAATACTAATTTGAATAAAATATTAATTTCAATAGTTCATTAAGTGAATAATGAGTGAAAAAAAAGGAGAAAAGAGAAAAGAAACGTTTTTGGACAAAAAAACTATCGGATATTATAAAAATAAGCCTGTAATTAGAGCCTTTGGAAGATATATGTATATTGATGATAAAGGAAGGAGTAAACCAATTCCTCCATCAGAATTAAAGAAATGGAAGGAGAAACAAAAAGAAGAATCTCAGCCATAATATTTTACTTTCATTTTTCTTCTTACCTAGATACTTATATTTAAAATTAGACAAATTTTTCTAATGAAATGAAAACTGAGAAATTGTTCTATTAAGTCTATTTCCTTTTCTCTAAATACTTTCCGTATTTCCACCAGCGATAACATGATTTTGCTGCAGCTGCTGTAGATCAATATGCAACAAATCCATTGGATAGAGATCTGGAACGAAATTCAAGGTTCATTTTTATCCCTTGCTCAAACATGTTTATACTGCTGGTCACACATAATAGTAATTTACCCGAATCTGGAGGTATAGCATTAGAAATTTTTTTAATATATTCGTCCAAGCTATTACCTCTTCGAAAAATAAGATATTCTGGGGAAGTTGTCATAATTATGGTGGAGAATTGGGGTTCCTCTGCCAACATTTCAATTATTTTAATGGTATGATCCAAACTGTTCTTTCCGCCAAATTCTAAAGGATTTTTTAGATTGGAGTTAATTTCAGGGATAAATTGGCTAATTTTTTGTGTTACTTCTTGCGATATAAGAGGCATAATTAAACCATTCCGTTCAACTTCGTCAGTACTTTCCACTGCTGTACCTCCACTCATTGATAATACAGCTGTTCCTAGAGACTTTGGAACTGGATAAGCAAGACATGTTTGAATCATATCTGTTAATTCTGAAAAATTATTTACTAGAATTACTCCAGTTTGAGATGCCATTGACTCCCACATCTTATAATTTCCTGCCAATCCCCCCGTATGACTCATAACTGCTTGATGACCAGTTTGAAATATACCAGCTTTCCATATAATTACAGGTTTCTTTCCAGTTGTCTCTTTTAGTAATCGAACAAACTCGTTTCCGTCTCTTTTTATATTTTCAATGTACATAGATATTATTTTAGTTTCAGGATCATCTTTAAAATATCGAAGAAAATCGAGTAAATCCAAATCTATCTGGTTACCAAGGCTGACCACTTTTGAAAAATTATAACCTAGAGCTTGTGAAGTCATTCCATGGGAGAATGCAATCCCCCCACTCTGTGATATAAAAGCCACTTTTCCACTATCCATTAAATCCCCGAGATGTTCCAAACCTTCAATTTTTTCAGAATCAATTTCTTTATTTTCAATATTGGCTTTTTGCATTGACCTAAATGACATTAGAAATGTGAGTTTTGATTTTGGTGCGACTATGCCCATACAATTAGGACCGAGGATACGTATTCCATATTTTGAAGCGACTTTGATTAATTCATCTTCCAATTTTTTACCGCTTTTATCAAATTCAGTGTCTAATTCGGAAAATCCACTGCTAAATATGTGAGCAAATAAAATCCCTTTTTTACCTAATTCTTCAATAATTGAAGGAGTTATTTGCGCTGGTAAAGCTATAATAGCAAGATCAACCGATGTTTCGTCCGGTATTGAAGATATTGATTCATAAAACTTATATCCCAGTAATTCCTCACCAGTATATTTCGGATTTACAAGGTAAATTGGCTTTGGAAATTGAGCAGCCTTCAAGGCATAAACATATTGAGTTGCTCCCGATGGATTTAATTTTGAAACACCAATTATTAGTATCGCACGTGGATTAAAAAGTCGTTCAAACGGTATATTTTCTCTCATTAATGGAAGATTTTTGACAGATATTGTTTTTCACCTTTCAGTATCACAAGATTTTGGATATAAAGACTCTTAAAAGTTGAGATATAAAAATTATTTTTACTTTTTATAACTGTAAAAATGTAATTACACATTCTTTTTGATTTTTTCGTAATGTCAGACTCTGAATTTACCTTTCTATCCAAATTTCATAGAACGCTTCATCCGAATCAAAGCCAATTTAGCTTGTAATCTCAACAAGAAGTAAAAGAATAACAAAATCATCGTCTATTCCCAACTACTCCCATGTATATGGTAAACTCTTCATTTTCATCTAAATCTAATAATTCATTTATTTCATCATCATAATACCTTCCAATTACACATACATTTAACCCTAAAGCCTCGGCAGCTAAATAAAGATTTTGACCAACATGACCTCCATCTAAATAAATATATCGATAACTTCGCTCCCCATATGTAATCCTTGTCCGATCAATCATTGCTGTCAAGACAATAGTTATTGCTGATTTAGCTACCATTCTTTGACCATAACAAGCGTTGGAAAAAACTTCTCGGAAGTCTCCTCCATTCAATAATTCTAACTCGTGGTTTTGCATATCATAATGATAAATCCCTTCCTCTACTTCACTCACATTATTGACTATAGGATATATTTCTATAGGAAATTTTGCTCCTGCTGAAGGTATAGTCCGAAAAGCAAAATTAGGAAAAGTTCTTGTGAGACCAGACATCCCAAATAAAAGCAAACTTAAATCCATTACTGATATCGGTTTAATGCTAAAAATCCTTGAAGAATGTCTCTTATTTATAATATCCCAAAATCCTGTATCCGGTGAAAATTCTGGCTTTGGAAGTTGAACTCTTGACGTAACATTTTTATATTTTTTATATAATTCTAACTTTTGGCTGTCTGTTGGATTTGATAATCTTTCTATACCCCGAATATTTTTTGACTTTTGCTGGAATATTTCTCCATGCAACCTATTTTTCTCATTACTCATAGTTAAAACTTTACCCCTAATCCTTATAAAGTTAATTATAGACGTGATTCAGTAAATTAAATCTATTCATGTGATTTCTCAATTTCTCTAAGTATTTTTGAAAATAAGGCAGAAGATATCCTGAAAGTTGTATTATTTACAAGAATATGTAAGAAATTCTTGCATTTTCCGACATTAATGAATTTTAAATTTGTAGCTTTCATGAGGATACCAATTGTCCCAGTAACTTTTAAGTCTAATGTTCTGGCTACATCTCGTGCTGCAAGATCATCAATTATTATGACGTTTTCATTGGATTTATCTTGTAATTCCTTTGCTAATGCTATAATTGACGCTTCTCCGACATGAATATTTAATTCTTTTAATTTTTTTACGAGCTGTTGATTGGTTGGTTCTTTTAATGAAAGCCAATTAGAGAAAAATTCATCTAGAACGGAAAATTCGGGCGTTTTATCATCTTTTAGTACTTCCTTTTTAACAATTAAAGTGGTAAAACATTCAGTAAAGAGTTTTGGAAGTAAGAATATCGCCCCAATTTTACCCAGATATATCAAAGGTGAAGCGTTGATAATTCCGATCATAATTTTTGTATTCAATCTAATCTAACGAATATTTGATGTCCTCCATCATAGCTTGTTCGTCGTATCCTGATACATTCCGCTTTTTTAATTCTTCCATCATCTTTCTAAGCGAAACTCCAGCTATCTCCGCAGCCTTCCATGCACTCATGTTTTTTTCTCCAACTTGTTTACAAAGAACTTCCAAAATCTCTTCAATAAGAGACTTTTCTAGTAATTGACGGATGTATGATGATTTATCCTTTTTTTTTAATTGTGTCATTAAAAATCCTAACTTCTGATCAAGATCATCATCTATCCTTACTGATAGAATTTTCATAATTGTTTACATGTATACTAGAGCATCTCTTGTATATATATATGTCTATTCGATAGTGAAGGTCAAGTTGAGAATTTTTTCAATTAAAAATTTCGTTAATAACAGATTTAAGAATAGGGGTATTATCAATTTCCAGCATCTCACTTGTTTTAGCCGACTTATTTAGGGCTTGCCAAATTTCCGAATTCTCTCTTATGACTTCGGTAAAACGAGTTAATTTCTGTAATGCAGGATATGATTGTCCCTTGATGACATAACACGTCAAAAACGGTTCAACTGTGTTTATCAGGATGCTATTTTCACCGATTCCAATTCGATCAATGGATTTAGAAAAGATTTCACTGCTAAAAGTGTTGAACCCAGACATAAATGAACTAAAGAGGTCGCTATAATCCCAATTTTCTGCGAAAAGGTGATTAAAATACGTGGATCCACTGTTGTCCATAATAAGAAGTGAAATAGGCTCTTCGTTAACTAACACAGGAGGTTCTACAGCTTGCTTTCCCTGCAGTCGGTTAAGGACTCCATCAAAGGGTCTTGGCTCTGACATTATTTTTAAAAGCAATTAATTTATTTTTTTACTATTTTACTTACTTTTGAGACTATATCTGCAAATTTTTTACCCTCTGCTGCTGATATAAATTCTATGCTAAATCTCTCACTTTCAATTTTATTTTTTTTCATCCAACTTCTAATTCTTTTCTCTCGTTTTACAGCAAAATCATTCCCTGAGATATAATGACAGTCCTGCGGATGACAACCAGATAATATAACCGCTCCAGCTCCACGTTCAAAACAGTGCTTAATAAAATCTATATCCACTCGTCCAGAACACATGGTCCTTACAATTCTTGTATTTGGTTCATATTGTATCCGGCTAGTTCCAGAAAGATCAGCGCCCGCATAGGAACACCAATTACAAGCAAAAATTAGGACCTTTTCAGCTGCATTTTCTCTCAGGGCAATATCAATTTGACGAAGTATCATAGCATCGGTAAAATTTGTCATAGTAATAGCATCTGTAGGACAATCCGCTGCACAAGTTCCACATCCTTTACATAAAATTGGTATAATATGAGCTGGAGTTTTTTTTTCTCGATCAACGCTAACAGCATTATAGGGACACCGAGAAACACAAATTCCACAACTGTTACAATTTTCTACATCGACAAATGCATATAAAGGTTCTACATGGAATTCTCCCTTAGAAATCAGCCTACTACATCGTCCTGCTGCAGCACTAGCTTGTGTTACTGTTTCCCTAATATCTTTTGGAGATTCTGCTCCGCCTGCAATGAAGATGCCATCATTTGGAGTATCTACTGGTCGAAGTTTAGGATGAGCTTCAATATAGAATCCTTTAGGATCTTTTGCAACTGGAAATGGAATAGTTTCTGATGATCCTTCAGCGCCAATAGAAAGCACCACTAAATCAAACTCTTCAGTTAAGATATTTCCCACATTGATATTCTCTACAGAGAGAATAAGATTTTTTGTATTTGGATCTTCTCTTATTTGACCCGGATGACCCCGTATATATAATACACTCGCTTTTCTTGAACGTAAATAGAGCTCTTCAAATCCCTTCCCAAAAGCCCTAATATCAATATAAAAGATTACAACCTCTACTTCTGGCCAATGCTCTTTAATTAGTAATGAATTTTTAATACTCTCCATACAGCAAAAGTTTGAGCAGTATGGATTGAACCGGACATCTCGGGACCCTACACAATTTATAAACGCTATTTTCTTTGGTTTTTTAAGATCACTTGGTCGTACTAATTCTCCATTTGTTGGTCCTGCTGCATTGATTAACCTTTCGAATTCAAAGGTTGTAATAACATTAGGATAATGACCCCATCCATATTCGGTAATTTTAGAAGCATCAAAAAGTTCGAAACCTACAGAAATTATAATAGCCCCTATTTTGTAATTATAAATTTTTTCTGAGTCTTCATAAATAATAGCTTCTTTATCACATTCTTTAATACACTTCCCACAAGCGAGAGGAGATAGACCTGTACATGTTTTTTCATCAATGATATAACTAGCAGGTACAGCTTGAGGATATGGAATATATATTGCTTTTCTCCAACCAAGATTACCCGAATATTCATCAATAACATTTTCAGGGCAAATCTCAACACATTCCCCGCACGCAGTGCAAACTTCTTCTTTTACATAACGAGGCTGTTTCGTAACCTCAACCTCAAAATTACCAACATATCCAGATATCTTTGTAACTTCCGCATTGCTAATCAAAGTAATATTTTCGTGATTTCCTACATCAGCCATCTTCGGTCCTAAGATACAAATTGAGCAATCCATGGTTGGGAAAGTTTTATCAATAAGAGCCATCTTTCCTCCAATAGTAGGCGATTTCTCTACAAGAACTACTTCATAATTATCAGCTAAATCTAATGCTGCTTGAATTCCTGCAACTCCGCCTCCTATAATTAATACTCGTTGTTTAACAGGAACAACGATGTCATCAATAGCTTGTAATAATTCAGCTTTTGCGATTGCCATCTCAATTAATTCCTTGGCTTTGATTGTAGCTTCTTCTTTTTCTGAGAGATGTACCCAGCTGCATTGCTCACGAATATTAGCTACTTCCACTAAAGAGGGATTAACGCCAACACGTCTAAGTAAAGTTTTCCATGTAGGTCCGTGTAACCTCGGTGAACAAGCTGCAACAACAATTTTTTCTATACCTTGTTCTTTGATAGCTGTTTCAATCTCAGCTTGTCCAGGATCAGAACAAGTATATGTATTAACGTGAACAAGTTTAACCTCGGGAAGTTTCTCAATTTCTTTAGCTAATTCGTCAATATCTATGGTACCCGCAATATTTTTTCCACATTTACAGAGAAATACCCCTATATTTGGAGTATGTGGGGGACTTTCAGTTTGATTAGCCACTTTTCATGCTCCTATATTTTTATTTTTCTTTAGCTTTTCTTGTACTTTTTGCCGTACTTGTTCAATTTTTTCTGAAAATCCTTCACGTTCTTCTTCCACGAATTCCCCACAAATCACTATTTTTTTTTTGAAATTAAACGTTGCTTGATGTGGAGGACAATCTATTTTGATTTTTATTTGTGGTTTTAACCATTCCAAAATCCCAATAGCATCTCCCAATTTATTTTTTGATCCATATTGAATGAAGCACGGTGCCAGAACCTCTATGAAACTGAATCCTGGATTATTTATACTTTTTATTATACTTTTTTGTAACCGTAGTGTATCGTACGCAGGCCATCTAGCCACATAAGTTGCACCTGCGGATGCTGCCAAACTTACTAAATTGAAAGGTGGTTCCACATTTCCATATGGAGTAGTTTGAGTAATATCACCTAGTTGAGTTGTGGGGGCTACTTGACCTCCTGTCATACCATATATGTTGTTATTTACACAGAGAACCGTGAGTTCTATATTTCTTCTCGCAGCATGAATGAAATGATTCCCTCCAATTGCAAAAAGATCTCCATCTCCTGAGAGCACGATGACTTTAAGTCTAGGGTTAGCGAGCTTTATACCCGTAGCAAAAGGGATCGCTCTTCCATGAGTAGTGTGGAAAGCAGGTCCTTTAAAACATCCACTCGAACGCCCAGTACATCCGATACCTGAAACAATAGCATAATCCTTGAATGTGAGTCCACTTTCTTTTAAAGAGTTTGTAATTGATATAATAATTGTCCCGATAAGACATCCCGGACAAAAAATAAAACGATTCAAGTTTAAACGATCTCTTAAGGGGTGATCTAAGATATCTATTGGATTTGATATTTGATTTGCTGGTGACATTTATGAGACCTCCTTTAATAATCTTTGATAAAGAAATTTTGGGGTAAAAGCAATAGTAGTAGGGATACTTATACCCGAAACCTCAAATAAATGACGGAATCTCTGCACTTCTCTAATGAGCATTCCATAATTCATTTCACTTACAATGACTTTTGAAATTCCTCTGTTGCTAATATCTATCATTAATTCGTCAGGAAAAGGCCAGGGACTTTTTAACCTAATGTATCCCACCTTGAGTCCTTTCTGACGTGCTTTTTCAATTGCTTCTGGTACACCTCTTGAGTTAATTCCGAAAGATAAAATGATGGTATCGGCATCATCAATATATTTTTCCTCCCAATCATTTATGTCTGGTCGGGCTTTTCTAATTTTGTCACAAAGACGTGTGATAAGCTTTTCAGCTGCTTCAGGAGTCATTTGAGGATTGCCTTCTTCATCATGAGTTAATCCAGTAACATAAAAAGAATAATCTGTTCCTGCTACAGCCATTCCGGGTACAAGATCATCATCAAACGCTTGGAATGGTTTATATTTATCCGGTGGAACTTGAGGTCCTTTCCGGTCTATTATATCAATATTAGAATGGAAATTAACTGGTTCCATCATTTGTCCTAAAGCACCATCTGATGCAACAACAACGGGTGTACGATATTTTTCAGCTAAATTGAAGGCCCGAATCGTTAAATCATACATTTCCTGGACTGTAGAAGGGGCTAGAACAATTATTTCATAATCTCCATGAGAAGCATATCTTGTTTGATAAACATCTGATTGAGATGCATTAGTAGGTTGTCCTGTACTTGGGCCACCCCTCATTATAGTCACTATAACCATTGGGGCTTCTAACATTACTCCCAAACCTATACTTTCAGCCATAAGTGAAAAACCGGGTCCCGAAGTCGCAGTCATTGCTTTTTTACCAGCATAAGACGCTCCGAGACACGATGTAATAGAAGAGAGTTCATCTTCCATTTGTATAAATGTACCATTGACTTCAGGAAGACGTTTTGACATATAGGCCGCAATCTCTGAGGAAGGTGTGATTGGGTAGCCTGCAAAATAACGACATCCTGCTGTAATAGCTCCTTCCGCACTTGCGGCATTTCCAGTAGTTAAAACCATTTTTTGAACCGAATCTTCTTTAATCATTTTTCATAACCTCCAAGTTGTCTGTTTCTATGATAAATATTGAAGCTGTAGGACAGATTCGTTCACATTGACGGCATCCAGTACAATCGTCAGGATTAACAGCAATACAATAATGAAGCATACGACTATTAAATTTCTCAGCATCAGTACCCAATACTTCTTTCGGACAAAATTCGATACAAAGTTTACAACCATCACAATGGGCAGAATCCACATTAACCTCGTATTTTTGAAGACGAGGAGGTTGTAAAATGGGTGCCCGTTTAGATTTTACCATATAGTTTCTGCCTCATCATTATATGAAATCTTCTATTAGAGTTGTTCATTTATGTTTAAATTAACTATTAATTTTTAAAGCACGTAAATATTACATGGAATCGGTCTTTATTTCTTTATATAAACTTCTCCCAAGTTGAAAGCTTCGAAGATTGACATTCCTAACTCGTTCTGGCATGCTATTTAATACTTGGGTATAACATTCTTCTTTTAAATCAATTTTTCCGCTATCGAAAAAGAATTGAGAAATAAGTCCTAACGAGAGTATATTTGTGGCTCTGGTAACGTTATTTTCATCTGCACGTCGTGTAATGGGAACTCTATAAAGGATACCTTCCTTAATTATTTCTTCGGCATTATTTACAGTATGAGTATCAACAAATGAAACAGTACTGCCACAAATACATTCGCTTGCACGATCAAAGCCCTTCTGATCTATTGCAATAAAAACATCAGCATCTTTATCACAAAATGGATAAGAAATCGGATTCGAGCTAAGAACGACATCGCAAAAAATAGGGCCACCCCTAACGGAAGGTGTATAATCCACAGTAAGCGTCGCAAAATAAGCACTAGCCATTGCTATTCGAACTAATACAGTCCCTGCGTATTTTATTCCTTGCCCGCCGCGACCCGATAATCGCAATTTTAACTTCATAAGACTATTAGATATTTTCCTTAAAAATATATCATTTAAAATTTTTTACCTTATTTTCCAATCTATTATTAAGAACGATACGTTTATCATTTAACTCCTTATATTCTTTTCAATCTCTGTAGGCTTTATATGATATGAAATGATATCATTAAGTATTTATGCTAGCATTGCTATATTAATCTTAATGAAAATTTTCATATATGATGCTTGCTCCCTAATATATTTAGCGAAACTTAATGTTAAAGAAAAATTAGTATACCTAGGCTCAGTATACGTTAGTCCGATAGTAAAGAATGAATTAATTTCAGAAAAAGAAAAATATTCTGATGCTAAAATGCTACAAGAAAACTTAGAAAAGAATATAATTGAAGAAATGAAACCTAAACGGGGAAAAAGTACTTTTTCAACAAATGTAGGTAAAGGAGAAGATGAATCTATACAGTTATGCTTACAAATAGATGCAATTTTGGTATCTGATGATCACCACGCAGTAAATATAGCTTTACATGCAGGATTAAAACCCAAAACGTCAGAAATAATCTTAATTGATTTGTTGAAGGAAGGGATAATAAGTTATGAAGATTTCCAAAATTATTTTAGAAAACTAGCACAAATTAAGTTATTAAAACCCGAAGTTGTGTTATTTTTTATGGATAAAGCTATGGAAATAGATAAAACCAATCTAAAAAGAGGATAAAAGTTGACAAAACAGATGAATTTAAGGTTAGATGAGGAATTAATCAAGGAATTTGAAGAACTTGCCGAAAGCGAAAATCTTGACCGCTCAGCTTTAATGAAGAAAGTATTAATAGAAGGAATTCAACATGAACGATTCAATTTTGCTATAAAAAAATATGTACTGCAGGAAATTTCACTTGAAAGAGCAGCAGAAATCGCAAAAATATCTCTACATGAGCTAATTGCTAAAATTACCCAATTAGGAATTCCATCAAATTTAACTATAGAAGATTTCAAAAAATTAATGTAATAAAGTGATTGACTTATCAATAAATCCCGAAACAAAAAATACTGATTTTAGCCCATCTTGTCGGAAAGAATTGAGACAACTTCTTTACAATGTTCCTCTAATATAAAGGGGAAAATGAAATCCCCTAGAGCATATCTACTTACTTGGGGCTTTTAGTTAATTAATTCACGCTGCAAATAAATCTTCTGGAAATAATGTTGCAGGTCACAAATTTCAAGATATCTTCAGATATACTCATTTTCAATCCCTAGATTTTTGATAATTAGTCTAGTTTTACCAATTTAAACTATTAATTTTTTTTCCAGTTTTAATTCATCAGAGGATTTAATGTCGGTACAATTCAATTTTTAAAAAAATCTATTATCTCGATTTCTTTAAATAGATTAGATTTTAATTTTAATTTGTGCTTCTAAATTCTTAGAAGATGGCAAAAATTTTATGGGTGGAAAAATGTCAGAAAGGCCTAATAATGTCGAAGAAAGAATTATATATTTAGTTAAAGAAGTAGAGCGCCATCGACATTTATATTATAATGGACAACCTGAGATCTCCGATATTAAATATGACTCTTTAGAGGCAGAGTTAAAAGATCTTGATCCTGTGAACCCTATTCTGTTCAAAATTGGAGTAGATCATTCAGAACTTTTTACTAAGAGAGAACACATAATACCAATGACATCTCAAGATAAAGTCACAAATCCTCAAGATTTTACAGCGTGGGCCCGAAAACGAAACATCAAAAGATTTCTTGTTCAATTTAAACTTGATGGTATAAGTATCGAACTTCAGTATGAAAAAGGTATTTTTAAACATGCGGTAACACGTGGAGATGGGAAAATTGGAGATGATGTTAGTATTAATGTAATTAAAATGAAGGGCTTTATCCCAAAGTTGATTGATATGTTTTCAGGAGCTGTACGAGCAGAAGTACTGTTGTTTCATGATATTTTTGATAAAAAACATTCTGATAAACAAAACTGCAGAAATGCGGCGGCAGGTCTTGTAAGACGCAAAGATGGTGTTGGTTGTGGTGATTTGAACTTGATTTTTTATGATGCAATAAGTTTAACAGATAATGTCGTTTTTGCAAGTGAAGTAAAGAAACTAAAATGGCTAAAAAATCAAAATTTCCCAACTATCAAAACTAAAGTGGTTCATAAACCTCAAGAGGTTATTAAAGTTCGGGAAGATATATTTAATATCAGAAGCACATTGGAGTACGGTATAGATGGGCTTGTAATTAAAGGAAACGATATTGATACCGAAGATATGCAGAGAGCAAAACCCATGAAACAAGTTGCTTTTAAATTTCAAGCAGAAGAAATAAAAACAAAACTGCTTGATGTGCAATGGTCTATCAGTGGGCATAATTATACTCCTGTGGCTATTGTTGAGAAGGTTAACTTAGCCGGTTCTAATGTAAGTAGGGCAAGTTTAGCCAATCCTAACTTAATTGAGGAATTGGGGATAAAAATCGGTTCTGAAGTGGTGATAAGTAAAAGAGGGGATATAATTCCAAAAATTGAACGTGTTATCAAGACTCCCTCTGATGCGAGAGAAATTTCAGTTCCGCAAATATGTGAGGAATGTAATACTACATTAATTAATGAAGGTACTCGATTATTTTGTCCGAATGAAGATTGTCCTAAACGTATATATTACCGTCTTGCAAGGTGGATTAAAAAATTAAATGTCAAACACTTCAGCGAAAAATTAATGTTGAAACCGTTATTTAAAACTGGAAAAGTAAGAAAAATTGCTGATTTATACAAGTTAGAAATAAAAGACCTCGTTCTCTTCGAAGGTGTAAAAGAAACATCAGCAAAAAAAGCTTTGGACAATTTAAATGCTGTAAAAGAGGTTTCTTTAGCAAAATTCATAGGTGGTTTTGCGATTGAAAATATTGGAGAAGATTTAACTCAACGAATAGTAGATGCGGGATTTAATACATTGGATAAAATCAAAAACACTTCTATTCATCAATTATCCCAAGTAGAAGGATTTGCGAGAAAAACAGCCCAGCAATTACTCGAAGGAGTTATAAAACTTTATCCACACATGGAAGAATTATTAAATACTAACAAAATTAAAATCCAAGAAAAAAGTCAAGGTAAGAAATTAAAAGGATTAAGTTTCTGTTTTACTGGAAAATTAAATACAATCAAGAGAGCTGCAGCTGAAAAACTTGTTAAAGATCTTGGTGGTCAACCAAAAAGTAGTGTAGTTAGTAATCTAACGTATTTAGTGACAAATTCAACTGATCCTTCGGCCAAATTTCTGAAAGCACAAAATCAAGATAATACCCAAATTATTACAGAAGAAGAATTCATTAAAATGGTAAAAAGTTAACGGATTTCCCCTTCATTTTTTTAAATTACCAATATCCTATTTAGTATGAAATTGTATTGACTTTAACTAGCGAAATGAAATCATTTTTGAAGCTATATTTGTTTTATTAGAGCCTGTGTAGTACCATTTTCTTCTCTTCTAATTCCATTTTTACTTTTATTCCTCAACTTAAAATATAAAGAAAAATCTGAAATTATATGGAATCTCTAATTGACAGGCTCTCTCAAATCAGAGATGTCAAAAAACGCCGTACTTTTTTAAAAAATAAAGGTTTAAGTGAACCAGAAATTGAAAGACTTCTTGAAGAAGTTCATTTACGGGTAAAAGGGAAAAAGAAGTTCCCTCGAGCTCACCAAATGAAGTTTAATAGGGATGGGTTGGCTCAAGCGTCTTCAAAATACGTTGCAGAGTATCGAACTTGGAAGATGAGACAGCAATTAGGTGAGGTTCATAAATCTTTAGATGTAGGGGGTGGTATCGGCGGAGATACAATTGCTATGGCATTACGTTGGAAGGTGTTATCCGTAGAAAGAAACGTAGTCACTATGGAAATGTTAAAGCACAATGTTCAAGTCTATAATGTCGTTAAAAATGTTGATTTTATTCTCGGTGATATCTTACAGCTTTTAGATGATATCGAATTTCAGAAGAAACTGGAAGATTTAGATTGTATTTTTTTTGATCCGAGCAGAAGAAGTGAGGGGAAGAGAACCGTCAAAATCGAAGAGTATGAACCTCCCCTTTCATTAGTAGAAAAATTAAAAGATGTTTCTCAAAATATATGCGTAAAAATAGCACCGGGAGTCGATCTTTCTCGAATTAAATATGATTGTGATATTGAAGTTATCTCTTACAAGGGTGAGGTAAAAGAAGTTGTTTTATGGTTTGGTAAGTTTAAAACCTCCAATGAGAAGAAAGTAATTTTAGCAACTAAATTGCCTGAAAAAATTACCTGGATTCAAAAATCAAAAAGATATAATGTTCCTGTCAGCGAACCTAGAGATTTCATCTACGAACCCGATCCTGCTTTTATCAAAGCACATTTAATTGGTGATATTGCAGAAAAATATAATCTATCTCAATTACATAAAAAAGTTGCTTATCTTACGGGTAGTGTATTTATTGACATGCCCATTTTAAAATGCTATCACGTTCTTACCTATGGATCCTTGGATTACAGTTCTATTAATAAAAAGTTAAGCACATTAAACATTGGTCCCGTGGATTTGAAGGCTCGAGGGATTTCTGTTGATTTAAAGAGTATTCATAAATCAATTCGTGGGAATGGTAGAAAAAAAGGGCTTCTAATTCTTACAAAAGTCTTAAATAAGCCAAGTGCAATTATCTGTGAGTATACAATTAAAAACACAAAATTAAAGAAGGGGAGAGGAAAAAAAAAAGTTTAATCACTATTCTTTTTTATTTTCAGCTATTTTTTCAAGTACATTTTCCACATAACTATATACATCTGATGACAAATACATAACAGCGTTGATTTTTTTTAAATATTTAAGTGTTTTCAGATCACCCCGAATTTAAATTAAAAGTTTCTCGGATTGCTGAAGTTATTAATGCATCAGGAATTCCAGCTGAAAAAGCCGGTGATATTGTATTCGAAGCAATCAAAGATAACACATTTTACATTCTAACTGATACGGATCCTTTTTGGAAGAATATGATAAAAGAAAGAATGAATGGAATATTCCAAGCATTCAAAAAAATTTAAAAACAAAGTTGCAGTTATCACTGGTGCCGTGAGTAGTAATGGTCTTGGCATCGTAAAAAGAGCTGTTAGTTTTGAAATGAAAAGAATAAACAAAATTCAATGATTATATATTTTAGTTAAAACATTATCTTTATATGAATAGAGAGGTTGAACAAATAACTAAACATTTTATAGGGCATTTAGAACGAACAAAATTCTTTTCCAAAATTGAATTTGTTATTTTATATGGCTCTTCTCTCAATTTATATCATCTAGATGACAGTGATATTGATCTTTGTCTCTATATTGATGATGAGAAAAAAACTCTTTCAAGTATACGATTAGGATTATTAAAAATGTTTAATGAAAGTCTTGACATTCAGATTTTCCAATTGCTTCCGTTATATGTTCAGATTGAAGTATTAAAAGGTAAAGTTCTTTATGTGAAGGAAGAGGATAGATTATATGAAATTGCTAATGAAACACTTGATGAATATGAAGAATTTTATCCATTTTATTTAGACTATATTAATCGGTGATAAATTTTAGAACTGATGTAATTAAAACTAAACTAAAAATTATTACAGAAAATATTGAATTAGTTAAGGAAAACCTACCAGGAAAATTAAGCGAATTTAAAGCATTAGGTTTAGTTAAAGACGGTATTTATAAAAGAATTGAAGCGTCAATTCAAGAAGTTATTAGTATTTGCTCAATAATTAATTCAGATTTAAAGTTGGGAATCCCTTCAAACCGAGAGGAAATAATAGTAGCTTTGTTTCGCAAGAAAATTTTATCAAAAAAAATGTCCGAAAAAATTAAGGAATTGAAGGGATTTCGGAATTTCTTAGTTCATCGGTATGGAACAATTGATGATGAGGTTGCCTTTAAAAATATTAGAAACGGACTTCCTGATTTTAAATTATTTAAAGAAGAGATCCTAAGTTATTTCAAGTCTTCAAGTGGGGATGAAAAAACCTCTGAATCATAATTTTCAGTTAATGGGAGCTGTAAATATCGAAATCTAAGCGACCTGATGGATTCTGGCAAACTTATACATCTTACATTAAATCAACATGGTTAGATTTTAATTTACCTAAAAATCCCGATTAATAGATAAGCTATATCATTAATAGTTTAGTAAGTAATTATTTCTCTTCACTATAATTCAGTTGCCAACCGATTCCCTCTGAATCTTCGAACCTCGCGAACCAGGCTCCCCAGAAGGCTTGCTGAAGCTCCATTTTAATTTCTGATCCGTTCTTCTTAGCCTTTTCATAGATTTTTTCTGTAAGCTCTTTGGAATCAAGATCTAAAGTTATCTCTACATTACCAGAGCCGTTAAATCCGGGACCCATTGCATTATCCGCTAAATAGATAGTAGCTCCATGGATTTCTAACACTGCATGAATCGTGGAATTTTCATAGTCAAAATCATCAGGAAACCCAAACTTCTGACCCATCTCTTTAGTAAATGGTTGATGGCTGATTAATTTTGCATCAAACATGTTTTCATATAATTCAATTGTCTTTCTACCGTTTTTTACCAACAGATATGGAATTGCTCTTGCCAAATTATTTCACCAAATGTTTATTTTTAATTTTATCAATTCTAATCAATAATATACATATAGATTTTGTAAATTTTAATCTAAAAAAATCTTTATTTTATTTCAAAGAAAAAAGATTAAACATTCTGTATGATCATAATCAATAGATCTTTTTTCTGATAAATTAAACAGTTTATCAGTATGTATTTAAATATCTTTTACTATATAGTATCATAGAAAATGTCAGATATTATCGAAAGTAATCCGGAAATTCTGGGAGGAAAGCCAATTATTAAGGGAACCAGAATCCCCGTTGCTTTAATCTTTGAATTAATTGGATTGAACTATTCAATAACCGAAATTCTAGAAGAATATCCACATTTGGATTCAGATATTATTTTACATCTCCTTAAGATTGGGAAGGATGCAACTGAAAACCTTATAAATGTAGATATCGATGAGATCATTAGTAAAGGGGTTTAATATTTGAAATTCCTTCTCGATTAGTTGAAGTTAGTGTCTAATCAATGTGATATTATTTAAATTAAACACCATTCCTTTTTATTGAATGAACCTACCTGCAATAGTGTTTAATTTGGTACTCTTTGCCATTTTGATGGCATTTTTTAGTCAAAGTAAATTCGATTATTTCCCTGTGGCATTAATCATAGGGGCTATTGCAGTAATGTCGATGCTCGGTCTTGGTATTCAAGAGGGGGAGATTCTTGGATTTATCAACTTTAACACATTAATCTTTATATTTGCTATGCAGATAATTATCTATTATGCAACTCAAGATCGAGTTTTAGAATATATTTCGATCAAATTGGTTTTTATCACAAAAGGGAACAACAGATTATTATTCTATATGATTTGTTTGTTTACCGGCACATTAGTTGCTTTTATTGAGGATCTAACTCTCTCGTTGATTTTAGTCCCACTTATCTACAGGACATGCCGAATTTTAGGGATACGTGCGGGGACATATATGATGGGGATGACTATTACAATAAATATCGGCGCAATACTCACACCAATCTCGAGTTTAAAAAATTTGCTAATTAGTCAGGAATTTGAATGGGATTTTGGTCAATATCTTGCCAATATGGGTATTTTATTCTTAATCACGCTGTTTTCCACCATTTTTTTGATGGATCGCTTTATATTGAGCAAAGAGGAGAAACCTACTGAGCAAAACAAGCAGACGTTATTTTCAATGCTTGATCCAAAGATGGTGATCGAAAATAAAAGATATTTTATATCAACAACTATCATTCTAATAGCCACTTTTGTGTTCATGATCATAAGCAACATGCCGGGTCTTGTTTCGATCATCTCTGCCGCTATACTTCTTTTTACACATTCCAAGAATTCTAATTTCTCGGATATTAAAAACGACATCGCTTGGAAAATCATAATAGTTTTTGCTGTTTTATTCATTCTATCGAATTCTTTAGCATATTTTGGCCTATCAGAGATAATCTCTACTGGTTTGGTAAGTTTGGTGGGCAATAATATTTACTTTGCAGTGTTACTTACGTTGGGTATTTCTTCTCTTCTATCCGCATTTCTTGCAGGTACGCCTGTTACTATTATCCTTCTTCCTATCTTTTCAGCTCTTATTGGAGAAGGTTTCTTTCCTAACCCCATCATCATTGCTTTTATTGGTGGTGTTAATATGGCAGGTAATTTCTTGCCACAAGGTTCTGCATGTGATCTACTCACCCTTAATCTGGCGAAAAAATACAATGTACCTAATTTAAATTACAGACGCTTACTAAAAAATGGTGCTCTTTTTGCAATGCTTCATTTCTTTATTATATTAGGATATACAATGGTTTACACTCTAATATTAAGTTAATTGATGAATATTTTTCTATAGAAAATAATTTCTACTTAATAATTTAAAAGTGATTGAAAAAGATCACATAGGTAATATAAAATTTCATGCCTAGTCAATAAGGGAGTAGAAAATGTTAAGCAATTACTCCTTGAAGAAAAAGTTGAAGAATTGTTTAATATTCTTAATAAATTCGAAAAAGAATATGATTTGCATAATATTTAATAGATTTCCCACCTAGGTACACTTAGTGGATCAATAAAGTGATAAAAATTATGAATGCCGAATCTAAAATTGATGATAAGGGTAGAATTTGTATTCCAATTGAAATCAGAAAAATGTTAAAAATTAAATCAGGTGAAAAGTTTCTCTTTCAGGTCCAGGATGATAAAATAATATTAAGAAAATCTACTTCTGTGGAAGATTTCATTAAAAATTCTGAAGTTTTTAGTGAAAAATTGAAAGAAATAACCAAACAACCCATAAAATTCAAAAAAATGTTTGATTAAATCATGATTACTATAGATTCTCAGATTTGGATTTATTACTGGGATATCAATGCGATAGAACACGTTAATGTTAAGAGATGGCTAAATGGTACCAAAAAGGATGGGATTCTTTTCAAGGAAAAGATAATATTAAGTGCAATTATACCAATAGAAGTAGGACATAATTTATTTAGAATATCGAATATTAATGAAGGTTTAGATACTAAAACAATAGAAGAATTGCTCTTTTCACTAACTACTAATGAGAATTGTCATATAGTTGATATTGATGCGATTCTACTGGGTGATGTAATTCAAAAAATGGGGTTGTACTCCTCCATGGGATTAGGAGGGCGCGATACAATAATTTTAGCCACTATGGATAGGCTAAAAGTCTTGACAATTGCTACTCATGACAAAAATATACTATCATTAAAGAGTTATAGGAGAATCGATCCCATTTTTGATCCTCCTTTAATTCTTGAAATTGATGATGATTTTAATAATCAAGATTTTCAAGCAAAATTAATGAATATTTAAGAAATTAAAGTATTTAGCCCAATCTTAATTCCCCTTTGATAATTTAAAATATCATTAGAGGGAGCTTTTTTATTACCAAAGATAGGCTTGTTAGACCAAGTGATTGCAAAAATTGAAGATCATTAAGGAGCTCAAAGAATTCCATGTGTCAATAAAAGATGTAGTTTTTGCCTCATCAGAAAGAAGATTTTCCTCTACAAAGATTCCATTGCGTATTCGAGGTTTAAAAGGAACTGAGATTCATCAAATCTTCCAGAAAAAACGAAAGAAAACTGAAAAAACCTTCCAGTGTGAAGTTTTGGTAAAATTTCACAAGACAGTTAAGGGGTGGAAATTTATCATTTCGGGTCGTGCTGATATCGTCTATGAAAAGGAAGGGATATTAATTGTTGAAGAAATTAAGTCAATCTTAAACTTTGAAGATTTTTCTCTTGAATCCAAAACTGCCGAAGATTATCGTCAGCAGTTATTATTGTATGGACACTACTTTCTCCAAATGGGGAAAAAAATTCAGTGCCACCTCGTATTAATTGATATTTATACTGGAAAGACCGAAATTATCGAGGTTCCTCACCATGATCTTTCGGCATATATTCAAAAGCAGTGTGAAACTATTTTCCGGTCTTGGGAGATGGAGAAAAAAGTAAAAGCAGACCAGAGTAAACGGTCGAAAACCATAGTTTTTCCCTTTGAGAAATATCGTCCAAATCAAGAAGAAATCATTCAAAAAACAATGCAATATATTCAAAAGCGGGAGCGGTTAATGCTTTTAGCCCCCTCAGGTTTAGGAAAGACTATCGGTACTCTCCTTCCTGCTTTAAAATATGCTTTAACGAAAAATAAACGCGTATTCGTAATTACCTCAAAAACTACCCAACAACATATCTATCGGGAGACTTTACGGATATTTACTAAGATGAAAGCCAAATTTAATTCTATTATTCTGACTGCAAAAGAAAAAATGTGTGTGAATAATTCCTTCACATGTGAGAAATCGCTGTGCCCTTATTTAAATAATTATGAGAAGGTCTCTTTGGATGAGATTGTTTCTGAAATGCTCTCTAAACAAGTCATTGATGCTCGTTATATTCGAAAAATAGCAAAAAGCCACACTGTTTGCCCCTTTGAAATCTCTCTTGATTGTTCTCTCCATTGTGATGTGATTGTTGGAGATTATAATTATGTATTCCATCCGTATATCAAATTAAGGCGTTTTTTTGACCATCCTTATGATGATATCATATTGATTGTGGACGAGGCTCATAATCTACCCCCCAGAGCGGCGACTTACTATTCTCCAGAAATAACTCTTGAATCCCTTAATGATACTGAAAACTATTTACGATCACTGCGTATGCCAAAAATTGTCGAGAAAGAAGGTATTTCCATCTACAAACTACTTACCAATTATATTACAGGCTTAATTGACCAATATTCTGATAAGGAACTTAAAAAACCAATTCTAGCAAAGTTGGATAAAAAATTCTTTCGACAAGTGTTGAAAGACTATGATCAACTTATATTGTCGTATATTCAAGCTTATACACTCCAACAGGGCTTTCAACCAGGAGGGAAAGATGCGATCTTAGTATTTGGCTTAAATTTACGCCAGTTTACTACAATTTTAAAAGAAAGTGACTCTCCAGAATATAGCGAATTGTTGTATCTAAAGGAAGGAAAGATCAAAATTTTATGCAAATCAGCTGCACCAAAACTCGAAAAACAACTTGCTGGGTTTCATTCTGTAATCATGCAATCAGCTACGTTGTTTCCAATGGATTATTTTCGAAAAATGCTAGGATATCTTCCCTCTGCACAGAAACTACATTATAATTCCCCTTTTGCTATGGAAAATCGTCTTTATCTTCTCATGCCCACTCTTTCTACAAAATATGATGAACGTCGGGAGTCGTATGATGAAATTGCGATCACTATTTGCAATGCTGTTAATGTTAAAAATGGAAACTATCTGGCTTTTTTCCCTTCATTTGCATACCTTAAAGCTGTTCAACACGAGATTGAAACGTGTTCATTGTCAGTTGAGCTTCTCGTACAGGATCGGAAAATGAGTGAACGTAAACGTAAGAACTTTTTAAAAAAACTTAAAAATCCAGATAGAAAATACCTTTTACTCGCTGTACACGGAGGAATCTTTAGTGAAGGTGTTGATTTTACAGGAGATATGGCTATTGGGGTTTTTATTATCGGTCCGGGATTACCTGCCTATTCAATGGAGCAGGAATTAATGAAAAAGTATTTCCAATTCAAATTCAAAAAAGGATTTGAATATGCTTATCGAAATCCCGGAATGATGAAAGTCATTCAGGCAGCTGGTCGGATCTTTCGCACTTCTACTGATCGTGGGTTTGTGATGTTAATAGGCCATCGATTTAGTACCCCCTATTATAATAGTATTCTACCAACCGATTGGGTAGTTGAACAGCCCATAGATTTAATCAAGCGTATTCAAACTTTTTGGAAGACTCAAACTGCTGATCTGAAAGAACAATTACATGGGAAACAAGTAGAAATCCCTCAAAGAAATCAAAAAAAGTATCCCAAAACTGCGGATCTATTCAATTTTATGGAAAAGTTATAATAAAAATTGTAATAAAGCACTTGATTTAATAAACCATGAACATAAATCTATTTAACATTACCAAAAGTAAAATTCTTGGAATGATTGATTATAGTCATACTTGTTTATTTTTATCAAATTGATTAACAATGAACAGTAATATCATTAAAGGAGGAAGTAGTCTAAAGATTTATACAGATGGTGCCTCTCGTGGTAATCCTGGCCCTGCTGCTTATGCCTTTATATTTGTCCATGGTGATGATGTACTTCATAAAGGCTTTGGATATATCGGAATTGCGACTAATAATGTTGCTGAGTATCAGGCAATCATTAACGCACTAAAGACGGCTGAAAAGTTTCACAAAAGCCATCTTAAGATTTTTTCCGATAGCAATTTGGCAATCAAGCAAATTAACAAAAAGTGGAAAATTAATTATCCTCATCTCTTGAAACTCTGCAACGAAGTTTACAAGTTCACCGAAAGTTATGAAAAAGTTGATTTTTTTCATATTAGTCGGAATAATCCTTATATAAAGAAATGCGATGAGTTATGTAATAAGAAATTGGATGCTGAGGGATTTAAATAATAGTTTTGAAAACCCCTCATGAGTCATGAGTCGGTCTTCTTCTTTTACGGAATCTCAATACCAGGAACCTCTACTTCTACAAATTCGATTCTTCCACTAGATCTTTTACCTAGGAAGAATTGATTGGTGCAAAGAAAAAGAGTTCTACCATCATTTCCACCCAAACAGCACGCGTAAACATTTGTATTTTCTACTTTAATAGTAGAAGTGATCTCTCCCCCCTCTAAAACGCGTAAAACTTCTGCTTTTGATGGATTTGCCATCCATATGGCACCTTCTTCATCAAGGCATATCCCATCTGGTGAAGAACCTTCAATTTCCGCCCAAATTCTTCGATTTGTTAGATTCCCTGAAGAATCAATATCAAAAGCTGTAAGGCACCCACCTTGAGTTTCACCAACAATAAAAGTTTTACCATCGGGTGTCACAAGACATCCATTGGGAAAGTGAAGATTTTCCGCGACAATTCTTACTCTCTTGTCTTTGGTAACCATAATGATGCACGTGGGATCAGACGGAGCTTCGGGGGTCTTAGAACCCCAATTTCCTATATAGGTTCTTTCATTGGCATCAGTTACAGAGTCATTACAGTTAAATTCTGTAAGTTTGCTTAAATCCGCGTGAATCTTCAATCCATCTGGATCTAGTCGCATTAGACAACGATTCTGCATTGAAACTATAAGTATCCTCCCATCATTTAAAAAACCTAATCCTGAAGGAAAATCCTGCATTTGTACAACAATTTCTGATTTACCTGTTTCATCAGCAGCAATGACTTTTCTTCCAACTGCATCTGAAAAGAACAACTTTCCATTCCGCCACCTTGGTCCCTCTGGGAACTCAAGACCCGATAATAAGATTTTAGGCACCTTTTTCATATTTATCAATTTAATTCTATTTTTTATAAAATTAACGTTTTTGCCTATAATATCTCTTCAACGTGTTTAAGGAAATAATAACTAAAAATATAAAACATTTTGAAAGAATTGAAGGGATAGAGATCATAGAATACTAGAAATTTATTCTAATCCTATTTTTAGGGCGATTAAACAATCCCAATCTCTTGCCTTGTCCTTGAGGACTTGAGATTTTTTGAAATGATTGTAGATTGTCTAGAGGAGAGGTGGAACCTTGATAATTTTTCGATAATTTCGACGCATTCCAAAAAGTTCGAACTTCGCTAATAGTCCACGGAACTAAACTATATATGAAGTACTATCCTTATTAAATTTAATAATATAACAAAAAAACAAAAAATAAGACGTAAACACAATGGAGAGAAGAATCAGCACTGGATTGATAGAACAATTAAATTTTAAGTTAGAACTAAAAGTGGAGTTGAGCTGTTAGATGAGAGGTTATTGGTGTAAGAATTGTAATAAATTTGTCGTTATGAAAAAAGACTATACTATTGCGAAGGTAATTTTGTCAATATATTTATTCGCTATTTTAATAGGTCTTGTAGCATTTTTTCCGTGGGGGGGTTTAGGAGTTTTCCTTATAGGAGGATGGATGATCTTAGAGGCTGGAGGCTTATCAGCCCAGCATTTCTGTAGTATATGTAGGAGTAAGGTAAGAAAGAAACGAATTCCGAAAACTCAACTTAAAATGATATAAAAATAGATTTTTTTAATCCCTAGTTTTTCTTATTTTTTTTCTTCAGAAACCCAATCTTATCAATATCTACTTGTTCTATCATATGTGAACGCAATTTACGGATAGCAAATACATATAGAGGAATTAAACAGAGCCCAATATATATAGAGATTATGAATGGTATGGTATCCCCCATTGTATCCCATATGATGCCACCTATTAATGGACCGATTACTCTTCCTAATCGATCAATCCACATATTTAAACTGAATATTTTCCCTCTATGTTTTATAGATATTCGACTCATAATTGCCTGGATAAGGTATACGTTTGATTCTGCTGCGATGTATAAAAAAATAAGAATAACTGCAAAATCAAAAGCTGAAAAAGCATAAATAAGCAACCATATCATTAAAGCTTTAATGAAACCTATGACGATAACACTTCTGAGAGGAGAAATGCGGTCAAATGACTTTCCTAATTTTGAGGCTGCTAATTGTGAGATGACTTGGGCAGGAAAATACACGATCATAACAAGAATTGGCACTATCACTACAGAAACATCAGTTAAAAGATTTTCAATTAAATATGCTGTAATAAATGGTGAATATATTGTGCTAGTGATGGAAGTTGCGAAAAGTGCAAGAATTAGAGCAGCAAACCCAATGTTAAAAATTTGATATTTTTTTTTATCTACATTTTCTACATTTTTTATAGCTTCAATAGTTGCTGTTCCTTCAAGATTATGTTTATTTTCGGTTATTCTACTATATTCGCTGTTCTCATTATGTTCCGTGTGGTTATCTCCATATAAATTCGAGTCATTTAAAGAAGCCATATATTTCTCAAAAGTAAAACTTTCATCCACTTTTCTGTTAAATTGAATCCCAGCAAAAAAATTAATTATCGCAAATATCAACAAAGGACTGTACATCAATGGAATATTTTCAGGAATAAAAACACTTACGAATGCAAAGATCGGAATACTGATGAAAGCTCCAATCAGAAATCCATATCCAATCATCCTTCCTCTTCCTGTTGCCAATGCTTGAGTTCTGTTACCCTTAAATGATTTTTCGGAGATTAATGAAAAAAATGGCGGCCAAAAAAAAGCGACCAGTAAACCTTGTATAAAAGTTCCTACCCCAAATAACACTAAATTAGGTATAACGAGTGAAATCCAGTATATAGAATAAGCCAATGTTCGACCCATTGAACCGATTAAAACTAATCTCTTTTTTGAGGTGTGATCTATTAAATAAGCAACTAAAGGCATTGAAAAAAGTCTTGCTAAAGGTTGTAATGCCATAATGATACCCAAATCAACCCCAGAACCTCCAAAAAAATAAATAACAACGTATGATTTAATAAACATAAAAAAAATAAAACCTAGCCCACTCCAGAGAGTAATCCGAATCATATCATTAAAGTCAGGGGTCGTCCTTATTAAATCAGAGGAAAGTTTATCTTTAGATTCGGGAGTGGATTGAAACAAAATAAGTACACATTCGTAAAAATATTTAAATTCTACAATTAGTTGATAGATACAATAGAGAAACACATCTTTTAAACTTCAATTTTTGCTATTTCCAGTTCCAAACTTTATATAAAATAGCAACTCAAGGATTATTTAATAGATATAAAATATGACAAATCTAAACTACTGTGAGTATTATGAGTAAAAATTCATAAGACGATCAAGATAAGGTAGCAAAATTAACTATTAGTACTGGTGTTGTTACTGTTACTGCTACTGCTGCTGCATTACTTGGAGCAGATCTTTTATGATTCCTTTTGGCAATTAGGACAAAAAAATCCATGTCTTCCGGAAATTTTAAACCGTTCAATCTCATAATTGCAACTCGGGCATTTTTCATCTTTCTTGCGGTGCGGAATTAAAAAGCTATCAGGATATGTGCTTAAATCACCTTGTTTTTCGATCCCAAATTTTAACACTTCTTTAATATTAAAAAATAGTTCTTCGACTTTTCTTTCATCAATAGAATTCAATTTAGTTTTAGGATGTAATTTTGTCTTGAATAAGATTTCATCAGAATAAATATTGCCAACACCCGCTATGAAACTTTGGTTTAATAAGGCGTTTTTAGCAATAGCGGTTCTCCTCACTAACTTTTCTTTAAATTCTTCAAGGCTCATTTTAAAAGCATCTGGTCCTAATCTTTTACTTTTGATAAATTTTTCAATTGAGTCAACTACATCTAACTTTCCAAACATTCTGGTAGATATATATGCTAAATTGAAATCATTATTAAATTGAAATATAACCTTACTGAATTTAGGATGATCTTCCTTTTTATTATAATAGTTTAAGTCCCCAGTCATCCCAAAATGCATTACAAGATATTTAGGCTTAAGATATACAAATAAGTACTTTCCATGTCTATTCGATGATTCAAATTTCTTATTTTTAATAGATTCCTTTAGATAAGATTCATCCACCTTCAAAACTCTATTATCAGATACTATTACACTTTTAATTAAAAGTTTTAAAGATGTTCTATCCAAATATCGTTTGAAAGTTTCCACTTCGGGAAGTTCTGGCAAAATTATGCAGATATTTTATTAATTAGCTTTATTATTAATGAGATTAATTGGTATCAATAGTTAATTACAGGATAATTCTTTCAATTGCCAGCCTTTCTTCGCGTAATGGATCTCTTTCTACTTTGGTTTCATTTCCGAATAAAATTGTAGATCGATTCTTAATATCGTAGGTGGGCCATTCTGGTATCCCTTCATGATTGGGGTTGCCTGTTCTTGCGAAAGAAATCCATGAATCCATCATCTGTTCACTAATTTTCTTATTTATTTCGTCCCGCTTTGGATAAATACCAATTTCGATATCATCCAGTGTCCCGAACACAAAAGGCACTTCAAGTGCGTGAGTAGCACCAAATATCCCACCTTGCAAAGGAGTTTTATATGTAAATAGAAATGAGTAGACATTACTGCTATTGTCTAATTGTGCTTCTATTATATTTCTGGTATGATACCGAAAACTAGATTCGGTGGATATCGCACTCAACACCTCATAGGGGGTATTTCTATTAATTTTGAACAAGTTGATGAGTTCCTTAATTTCTTCATCGCTTAGATTTAGCCTATTTAAGAAAATTTTTATTTGGTTAGGTAATTCAACCCAATCAATATTTTGAATTTGTGGATACAATATTGTAAAAAAGGTCGATTCATTAAGATTAGTACCTATCAGTAAATCAATATCTTTTGAAAAACCTTTTCCAATAATAATAAGAGGATGTTCCGGTATTTTATTCCCATCAATAATCGGAGGATAACCAGAAAAATCTCTCGTTGCCAGATTTTCCATTCTTATTTTACCTTCAGCTTCCAACAATTTTTCAACTGAAATCTTACGCAAGGCATCAAGATCACCCATTTTAATACTTAATTTTGAAAATAACTTTTCGGCAGCTTTTAATCCACCCTCAGGGTGATGGACCTTAGGATCTAGACCTCCACTCTGACAAATAGCTCTATGAAAGAGTCCTCTTGCTGCAGGCATTGAAAGAAGAGCACAGACTGAATGACCTCCAGCGGATTCTCCAAATAATGTAATATTATCAGGATTTCCACCAAAATTAGAAATATTATTATTAACCCACTTTATGGCAGTAATTTGATCAAGAAAACCCAAATTTGATACTTTATCAGGTACAAATAGATTTCCTAATGCCCCTAAACGGTAATTGAGAGTAACTACACATATATTTCCTCTTTGGCTTAAAAATTTGCCATTATGTCTTGGGAAAGGAGTTCCCCCATTGATGAATGCTCCACCGTGAATCCAGATCATCACAGGACGCTTTTCAGCATCACATCCGGGAGTCCATATATTCAGCGTGAGACAATCTTCACTCTGTGGGTGTGAAACTAAAGGATGATCAGGTAATAATGTCTGTGGGGCTATAGGGCTGAATTCTACAGCTTCAAATATTCCTTCCCAAGGTTCTTTTTCAACAGTGTCCCTAAAGCGTAAATTACCAACTGGTGGTTGAGCATACGGAATACCCTTAAAAACTGCTAAGCCATTATCTAAATATCCCCTTAGTCTGCCTATTGTTGTTTTAATCACTTCAGTTTTTTCCATTCTCTAATCCCATTCGTTCTTAACTATTATATAAGGTTTTTTAACTTAATTTACCATTAATTGCTGAATAAAGCTTGATGTTAAAAATACCTTTATATCAATAGTTTTAATAGAATAATTACTTTTTTAAGCTAGATGAGTCTAAAAATCTTAGGAGTATTAGGAAGCCCCGTGCCAAATAGCAACACTGATCGAGCCGTTAAAGCTGTCCTTGAAGCAAGTGGGCTTAAATCTGAATTTGTGAAACTCAGTGATATCAATGTTAAGCCGTGTCGAGCTTGTAAGAGCTGTGTGGAGGACAATATTTGCAAGCAAGCGGATGATTTTCCTTCCCTTGCCAGTAAAGTACGTGAAGCAAGAGCGCTTGTGATTGGAGCATATTCTCCCTATAGGTCACTAGACGCATGGACAAAAGCATTTTTGGAGCGTTTTTGGTCAATGCGACACCAAAATAATCTCAATGAGGGAATGCAGGTTGTCATCGTAGTTACTGGTGTTGTACCCATGATTGCAAAACTGGTGAGTGATACAATTACACAAAGGATGAAAACTGAAAACATGGAAGTTGTTGAAACAATTTGGATTAGAGGAAACGTACCTTGTCTAACTTGTGGAAGAGGAAGCGAGTGTAAAATGAGTGGAGTTCCGTTATTATTTGGTAAAGGGAAGAATGCCTCAAGTGACCTTTGCATTCGTGTTGAAGGCCAAGAGGAAGTACAAAAACGAATCGCTCGAGCAGGAAAAATGCTTAAAGAACATCTCTCAGAATAAATTATCGTAAACTTTTATAATTTTTAAAATCTCATTTCTTAAAGTTTAAAAAAAATATGGTGATTAATTTAGAGTTAAAGAACCTTTTTAGTCCGGGATATATAGGGAATGTTAAAATCAAGAATAAAATTGTTCGAACCGCAACATATATGGCAGGAGCTACAGAAAAAGGATACGTGACAGATAATCTCATAAATATTTATGACACCTTAGCAGGTGGGGGTATAGGTTTAATTATTTCTGGTTATATTGCTGTCCATCCAACAGGATCGGCTACCCCAAGAATGGCGTGTTATTTTGATAAGTCTTATAGTGCTGGACAAAAAAGATTAGTTGATACTGTTCACGAACATTCAGAGGTTAAATTCTGTGCTCAAATAGCCCACACTGGAAGTCAAGCTTATTATCCTAATCAAGAACCTATAGGACCTTCACAGATGATTAATCCAGTAACAAAAAGAACAGTACGAGAATTGAGTCTAAAAGAGATTGAAGAGATAGTCGAGAGCTTTATAAACACAGGTGTTGGGTTATACGATTGTGGTTATGATATGGTTCAGGTCCATGGAGGTCACGGATATTTATTAAGTGATTTTCTCTCACCTTTTACTAATAAGCGCTCAGATGATTATGGTGGAAGCATCAATAACCGAATCAGAATCATTAGAGAAATTTTCAGTGGACTTAGAGATGCTCTAGGAAAGAGTTTCCCTATTCTCATTAAATTAAACACCATGGATTTTCTTGGTGAAGATAAAGGACTTCAATTCAGTGAGGGAAAACAAATAACCAAGGAAATGATTGATATGGGTTTTGATTCAGTTGAACCTACTTCCGGACGAATAAGTTTGAAATATAGCAATAATAAAACTTATCCTTCAGCCATGATAAACTCCCCAGATGAGGAAAATTTCTTCCTTCCTTTCGTGAAAGAACTAAAACCATTAATGAACGATAGCAAAATGATTCTTATGGGAGGTATTAGAAATCCTTTAAAAGCTGAAGAATTCTTACGAGAGGGATTTACTGACTTCATTTCTCTTTGTAGACCACTGATTTATGAACCAAATCTACCTAATCGATGGAAAAATGGCGATCACTCACCCGCTTTATGTAACAGTTGTAATGCTTGTCTAGGCACAGGTTCTCGAGGCTATTTTTATTGTCCAATCAAGGAAAAAAAAGAAAAGAAAAAAAATGCTTAAGAGTGGTTAATCCAGCCTTCATAACCACCTTTTCTAAAAAAAATAAAAACTAATTTTAAAATGAGTGATATATCTATTAAACATTAGAGGATTAATTCCAAAGATCTTATTTTCAAAAGAGAATTTATTGTAATGAGAGGGGGGAACAATATCTTTCAATATTATTACGTTTGCGTAGTTCACATGACCAATTGTATCATTTGCATAGAATTTAATTTGAAATTTCTTAATATCCTTCTAATTTTCTGTATGTAATACGAAGAATCTAAAATCGATAATAATATTTATATATACGTATATACATGTGTATACTGATGCAATATGACAAATATAAGTGTAAGAATCGATCCTGAATTAAAAAAGAAGATGGATGCGCTTAAACACCTTAACTGGAGTGAAATAATACGTAAAGCAATCAGATTAAAAATTCAGAATGAAACCGAGACGAATAAAGCTAAAGCTGTCTTGTTGAACGAAAAAATCCGTAAAAAAGCTCCCGAAAATTTCAATAGTGTGGATATTATTCGTAAATTCAGGGAAGAAAGACATTAGAAAAGATTAAAAGTGCATATTAAATGAGCGAAATAGTTATTGATGCTAGTGTAGTGGTTAAGTGGTTCATAGAAGAAAATAATTCAGATAAAGCGAGGTTTCTGCGAGATAAGTTCATAGAAGGCAAAATTGAATTAATTATTCCAACCTTATTATACTTTGAAGTCCTAAATGCCTTGAAATTTAGTCAATTGTTTGATCCAAGCGAACTTGACAATGCTGGAGAGAGTTTAGAGAACTATGGATTTAAAGTAATAACGGTAAAAAATGAGATACGTGAATACATGATTAAAGTTGCTGTGGACTATGATCTGTCGATTTATGATGCTTCCTATCTCGGATTAAGTATAGTACTAGGGAAAACTTTTTGCACGGCAGATGAGAAAATCATCAAAAAACTTCCTTCTAGATTAAAAAAACATGTAAAAAGTTTAAAGCAAGTAGAAGAAATTTTTAAGTAAACTTTTTTCTTCCCAATTTACTTAAAAAATTATAAGAAAACAATTTAAATCAGTATAATCCAACATAAATAATAAAAAGAATTTTAAGTGAAAATTGCAATTAATGGATTAAATTTAATAATAAATAGGTTATGATTTTATGAAAGTACAAATTGGAAAAATGATATTGTACGGGATTATATCTGCGGTTTCCTACCTTATTGTACCGTTAATCATGTTTCAACTCCTTGATACATATAATATTATGACATTTAGCCAAGCGTTTAAACTTTCTATAATAATAATTGGAATAATCGGCATTGTCTTTTCGATGTTGAGACATCTGTTCCCTAAAGACACTTCAGCAAATCGATTAGTAGCTTTTGGTGCAACTGTATATTCTGGGATTTATTTGTTTTATATGTTTGGGGGTTTTACAGTTGGCGTATCTTATGGCACTTATGCTATAGATATCCCTGTAATGGGTATTCAAGTTCTCTTAGGTCTACAATTAATAGCATGGACTTTGTTAGCATCTTCTGGAATAAGAGCAACACAGTATTTAGTTGAAGCTATAGAAATCAGCAAACAAAAGGAGTACAATGTCAGTGTTAGAAGAAAATTTAAACTCAGTAAGGTGTTTAAAGTAGTTGGATCAATATTGGGTTTAGTTATTGCAGGATACTTTATTTCTTTAGTTTATAGCGGACTTAACCTTAGTTTTGATATTCATGATAGTTATGATATGGATTACGACGATAACGGAACTCTCTTAGATCCCTCTGACGACAGCATTAATCTTACCATGACTTTTGACGTGAGTAATCAAGGAATATACGCTATCTATGGTGTTTCTATTGATGTACGCTTCTATACGCATGATTCAGACAATACTACCGCGCTACCAAATGATATTAAAGTTGGAGAATCTTTAAATAATTATTATAGTACATTTCACTCCTTTTCATTGACACCAGATAACAATGTTACTGTAGTTATGGATCCATTACACATTGTAGGATTGATAACAACCGCTTGTACATTAGAATTCAGAATTTCATTTTCAACTCTATATGCTGGAATTCTTGTGGATTTAAATATATCAATTCAAGTTCCTTGGACAGCATTAATATAAAACAAAAATTGATTAAAATTTTTTTATTCTTTTTTTTTCTTCGTTTCAAAAAAAGCCTAATTTCTTTTTTTTTCCCTAATTTTAGATTTTTGAATATTATTATTTTTTCTTAAAAGATTCAATAATTTGATTTGCTATAATTTTCCCATCTGCTACAGCGTGGACGACACTCTTAGATCCAACAACACAATCACCACCTGCAAGCACTGTTGGGACATTTGTGAAGAAACTATTATTCACCACAAAAGTTTTCTTCTTAGTAATCTTAAAATTATTAATATCAAATCCACGTAGGTCGGGTTCTTGACCAACTGCTTCAATAATGTAATCCGCTTCGTATTTAACTTCTGAGCCCTCAATTGGGATTGGAATTGGGCGATTAGAGCCATCCAATTCACCTAAATCCATCATTTGGCATACTGCTCCTTGAAATTCATCCTCGCTACAAACAAATTCTTTTGGATTTACCAGAAATTCTATATTTATACCTTCCTCTTCTGTATGTTCAATTTCAATCTTTCCTGCAGGCATATGCACTTTTTCTCTACGATATAAAATAGTTGCATCTGATCCCAGACGTTTGGCAACTCGGGCGGTGTCGGTTGCAGTACTCCCACCCCCTATAACAATCACCTTCTTTTTTTCTAATTCGGGTATTTCTCTTTTCAAATTCACATTTTTTAAGAATTCAATCGCATGTAAAATTATTTTTGAATCCTCTCCTGGAACGCCCATATACACACTCTTCTGGCTTCCAATTCCAATAGCAATAGCATCGTATCCCGAATCTAGCAATTGTTCCATGGTAAAATTTTCATCGATACCCTTATTAGTGATAAAGTTAACCCCTAATTTCTTTATATTATCTACTTCAGTATTTAAGACTTTCCGAGGAAGTCGGAATTCTGGAATTGCGGACACTAATAATCCTCCAATAACATCATCTCTCTCAAATACACTCACACTAATTCCTTGTTTCCTTAAATAAAATGCTACAGTCAATCCTAGAGGTCCAGAACCTATTACTGCTACTTTTTTTCCTATATCTGCTTCACGGTTATAATAATCTTTGCTCAATCCGTAATTATCTACCAAGTAACGCTTTATCATTGGAATTTGAATCGGATCTCCTCTTTTACCCGCTGTACAATGAAGTTGACAATATCCTGGGCAAATTCTTTCTACACATCTGGGAAATGGATAATGCTCATAAATAATCTTTAGAGCCTCTTCAATATTATTCTCCAATACATTTTTAATTATCTCTCGAGAATTGCATTGAGTAGGACAATATTGCTTGCAGGGAGGTGGCTTTAAATTCGGATCACTCGTTATAAAGCATTGATGACATCTCTCACACTCCTGAATTACTTCATCGAGCTCTAAATATCCAAGATTAACCTCCTTAAAACTCTTAATTCTTTCTTCAATTGGTAAATAATGACGTTTAATCGCTATTTTACTTCGTACAACTTTTTTTTTTCCTTCTACCAATTTACATCCCCCAGTATAATGATTAAATTATAGATATTTTAGCTGACTTCATGAATATCTACAGTGATAATTAGGTTTATAATTCATGGATTATTGTAGATTTAAATAATTTTAGGTTTTAAAGTAAAAACTGAATGATTTAATTTTTTTTTTACATTATTATCGCATTAAACAATAGGAAATATCTAAATTTTTAAAGATTTTTTAAGGAATATTAAGATTTATTCTAAAATATTGTAAAAAATATTAAAGGAATTACTATTTATTGGCGAACTGGTGGACATCATAATAATTCAAAATGAGTAGATTTAACATTCCTATCTTTTCTAATTTACTTGAAATAAAACAAACTAATTTTATTGCGAGATGATCTAAATGTATAAAAAAATACTATTAGGTGTTGATAGATCTGACCATGCTATGAAAGCAATTAACAAAGCTATAGAGTTATATAAAAGAGACAATAGTGAAGTCGTCGTATTTCATTCAGTGATCCATAAATTTTCGGATTTTTCACCAGTCATGACACAAGATATTTACCCCGGAGGAAGGATTATTTACGAATTACGTGAAAATCGAGAAAAAGAGGCTCAAGAGCTTTTAGATGAAGTGAAGGATATTTTTGAAAAAGCAAATGTACCTGTTGAAACAAGATTGAAATATGATATCGGGCCTCAATATTATATCGAGAAGCAGGTAAAAAATGAAGGTTTTGATTTAGTGTTGTTAGGATGCGCTGGTGACCATTCCAAACTTAAACGGACATTTTTAGGAACTGTACCTGAATATGTATTAAATAATGCGAAATGTGATGTTTTAGTAGTGAAGTAAAAATTAATTCTTTTTCTTATCTTTTTTATATGTTGTTATATTACTAATTCGCAAATACTTTAAATAAAATAATTTTGAGTAAAGTAGGTAAATGCCATTAACTAAAATTAATGGAACAGATTTGTACTATATTGAATATGGATCAGGGGAACCCTTCTTAGTCATGCATGGGGGATTAGGATTAGATCATAGCTATTTCCGCCCGATCCTTGATCCTTTAGGTGAAATTTTTAAACTAATCTTTTTTGATTATAGAGGTCATGGGCGCTCTGGTAGACCACCAATCAATTCGATCACTTATGAGCAGATAGTGGATGATGTAAATGAGCTGCGAAAGTTCTTAGGTTACGATAAAGTAGGTGTTATTGGACATTCTGCTGGTGGATTTATTGCCTTGAAATACGCAATTCACCACCCAAAGAATATTAACAATTTAATACTTATTAATACAGCTCCTGCTTTTGACTATCAGGATGAAATTATGGCTATTGTTCAGCGAAAAAATCCTACTCCTGAAATTTTAGCTACATTAGAAGCTCCAGCAGCACCCACAGCAGAAGGATTTAAACAGCAATTAAGAATGTTAAACCCCTTATATTTCTATGATTTAAATTCTAAACTAAAGGAGGAGGTGGAGAAAGTTCTTACTACCATGATAGTAAATCCTGAAGCGGCAGCTCGTGGTGAAGTTTTAATTCAAAAATACAATGTAACCTCGAAACTTTCTAAAATTGAGGTACCGACTTTAATTTTGGGGGGAAAAGATGATTTTACTTGCCCACCATCCCAAGCTCAACGTATGCATGATGGTATTCCCAATTCTGAACTTATTATATTTGAGAGATGTGGTCATTACCCATTTTATGAGGTACCAGATGAATTCTTTAGAGTAGTAAGTGAGTGGTTCAAAAAACACAATTAAAATTGATTATCGTTTTATGAAAATTACTTGCCTGTAAAATTAGGTTCTCTTTTTTCTTGGAGAGATCTAACTGACTCCCTAAAATCACTCGAAGCAAAAGCTTTGCGCATACCTTCATTTTCTAAATCTAAAGTAGAACTAAGGATATTTATGTAATATGAATGCATGGTTCGTTTCATTGATTGTATTGCCGCGGTTGGACCTTTTGGTGGAATTAATCGGAGAGCTTGTTCTCTTGCAAATGGAATTAACTCATCATTAGGAAGAACTTTATTTACTAAACCAAGTTTTTCTGCTTCTTGAGCTGATATATTTTCTCCAAAATAACAAATCTCTTTCGCTTTCTGAAATCCAACTAAGAGTGGGAGAAGAAATGAAGAACCAAACTCTGGAATTATTGCACGTTGACTGAAATATAATCCCAACCAAGCATCTTCTGCCATGTAAATTAAATCAGCCCCCACCAAAAGCATTGTATAAGCCCCCCCGATAGCCAATCCATTGATCGCCGCAATGATAGGCTTTTTAAACTTAAATAAGCTTAATGTAGTTTCTTTCTGGGCAATATCATTTAGATCAATTTCATTTAATAACTCCTTACTCGCATTTTTTAGCATTTCGGAATCAAAAAAAGCTCCTGAAGAGAACGCTCGCCCACGTGGATCCCCTGTAATAATTAATACCTTAGCATTTTCATCTTTTTCCATATCATTTAAAATTGTTCGGATTTCTAAAAATGAGAAAACAGAAACAGCATTACGTTTATCCGGTCTACTAATTGTAGCTGTACATATACCATTATCTTCTTTCTCATAAATAATACTCTCGATATCTTCTACATTCATTTTAATTAACCTTCTAAGACATTTTTTTTAAAATTCTTATTTTTCTTAATTTTAGAAGGTTTTTAAGGCTTTTTATAAAAAAATCCTATGAAAAAATTGAAGAAACATCACGAGAAAACGTGTAATTTCCCCAAGCTTAGCATTTGAGAGCATTTATGAAATACTTCCGTCTGCCTTTAAGTAAATCTTTTATTTAATTTTCTTTTTTTTCTATTTGCTAGATTATAAATAAAATCAAACCAAAAATAAAGATATGAGGAATGAAATAGTCGTAAAGGGTTATACGGACCCGAAATTTGAAAGGATAAAAGACATTTTTAAGGAGAATTTTAAGGAATTCAATGAAGTCGGGGCCTCCTTTGCGGTTTTCTTAGACAATAAATTCGTTATAGATATTTGGGGGGGATATTCAAACCCAGAAAAAACTAACCTATGGAAAAAAGATTCAATTGCTAAAGTTTATTCAACGAATAAAATTGTCACCTCCATCTGTGCTCTCATTCTTGTAGATAAAGAATTATTAGATTTGGACGCCCCTGTTGCTAGATACTGGCCTGAATTCGCGCAAGCGGGTAAGGAAAAATTATTAGTACGTTACTTATTTAGTCATTCGGCAGGACTCCCCGGATTTGATGAAAAAATTACAGTTGAGGATTTAAAAGATTGGGATAAAATAATTAACATTTTAGCTAAACAAAAACCTTGGTGGGAACCTGGAACAAAAATTGGTTATCATGCGACTACAATGTATTATTTACTTGGAGAATTGGTAAGGAAGATTTCAGGAAAAACAATAAATATGTTTTTCAGAGAAGAATTCGCAATACCCTTCAATATTGATTATCATATCACGTTACCAGAAAAATTCAGAACAAACCGTGCAGATATGATACCCCCAAAAGTTACGTTTAGCTCATTCGTATGGAATGACACAGATCGAAACTCATTTCTTTTTAAAGTTTGGTCTAATCCGGATTTAAGGAACGTACATGATAATGATCCAATATGGTTTGACATTGAAACCCGTGGGTTTGGAAATGCTAGATCGGTAGCAAAACTAGGATCTATTATTGCTAATGGGGGATTTTTGGATGGCTTCCAAATTTTAACCCCAGAGACGATTGCTAAATCTATAGAGGAGCAATTTTTTGCCACAGATTTGGTTCTGGATAGGAAAATTCGGTATGGGTTGGGTTGGGGACTAAAATCTGATTATCATTCACTGCCAAGTCCGAATACGGCTTATTGGGGAGGCATGGGAGGTTCCTCACTCATTATGGATTTAGATAATAAGATGAGTATAGCCTATGTAATGAACAAGATGCGGAGACAACCATTGGATGAAACTCAAAAAAATAAATACACCTCCGATAGTAGGGGAAATCGTCTTGTTAAGACAGTTTACGAGCTATTATGAAATCTAACACAACATAATTGATGAAAAGATAAGATCTCCACAATGTCAGAAAAATTTACTAAGAAAATCTGGGAAGAAAATATTTGGACAAACCAAGCAACTAATATCATTGAAAGACTTGGTAAATTTCCCGCTTATACAAAGATTAATATAATAATGAGACATTCGCAAAGACACGAGCCAAAATTGGTTAACGTGGATGATTATGGTATTAACCATTTTTCTTAATTTTTATTAATAAATTTTTATTTAGGATTGTTTTATTATTAGTTATGAGTATGATAAACATCTTTATTGAAATCCATCTTAAGCTCAAACAATATAAAATGCAGTTTATATTTTTCTTCTTATTCTGGTTCGGAGGTTTTCTTTTTTTTCTGATTACAGAATCTGGTGAAAGTTTAGGGGCAATAATCTTATATTCATTAACTATTCGGAATCCCCAAAATGCAGGAGATCTCGCTAATTTTTATAGTTTATTATGGCCAATTTTATTTGAAGTGATTTTTCTTGGATTAATCATGGGAGAATTGATGGAAAAATATAATCCAGTTGTTACAAGTAGGATTCTCGCTCGACATCAACGCAATCATTCAGTGATCATAGGATTTCGTCATCTTTCTGAAAGAATAATAGATTTTTGCATCCAAAATAAAGAAAATTTTTGTGTTATTGAGGACAATCAAGAATTAGTTGAAGATTTAATTAATGCATCGTATCCAGTGGTTGTTGGTGACGAAACGGAATCTTCTAATCTTTTGGATGCTAATCTAAAACGAGCTAAAGAAGTTTTTATAAATGTAGATGATGTGAGAATTGCAATAATTTGCACAGAAAAAATTCGAAAAATGAATCCAGAATGCCCAATTTATGTCCGAGCATTTGGAGACCATGTACAAGAATATCTCAGACAGCCACCTTTGAATGCATTTTCATTTTCTACATCAAAATGGGCTATGGATCGCATTGATAAATGGACAAAAAATAGTAAAGGTAATGCGATTGTTATTGGCAGAGACAGTCTTACTCATCGAATTGCTCATCATATTTCTTCACAACCTGATCGCGAAGTCTTTCTCTTTGATGACGAGCATGATGGAATCGAGTTTATAGTAAACGAAAAATTACATATTATTAATGAATTTGCCCGTTTTTTAAGTGATTTAAGTCCTCATGTGGATTTCGAAGGAGTTACTCAGGTTTTTATTTGTTGGAAAAGAGAATCGGAATTTGATGAATCTATTTATCTGACGTCCAAGATTAATTTACGATATCCACAAATCGAAGTGTTTGTGAGGATTTTTGATGAAGAACTTACAAATTTGGTAAAAAAATTCAATGGAAAACCCTTTTCCTCCTCAAGAAAAGCATTTAAAATGCTTCAAAAGGAAGTTAATCCAGGATCCTCGATTGCTGTAAAATAAAAAATATTTATTAATTTTCGATTATTGCGACAGGTCTGACCCATGCAGCACTGGCTTTCAAAATTTTAATGGGAAAGCAACTGACTTTGAAGCCATAAGAGGGAAGCTGATCTAAATTAGCTAATTTCTCCATTTGGAAATATTCTCTTTCAATACCTGCAAAATGACCTTCCCAAATTAAGCTTTTGTCTCCAGTTTCACGAAATTCTTTTGCTTGAAAATGAAATGGACGGTCCCATCCTGCCGCGTCAGTTCCCACTACCTTTACCCCCTGATCTACTAACCAAATAGTTCCTTCTCTCCCTACTCCTGCATAATCAGACCAATATTTTAGTGTATCCCAAAGCTTATCGGCATTTGTCTGAATCAAAACGATATCTAAAGGTTTCAACTCATAATTTATCTTTTTAAGGGCTTCCTGAATATCTTCTGAGTTAATTAAGTGTCCCGGTTTTTTATCAGTCATATCCAATACAACTCCATCGTTATAACAATATTCAAGAGGGATTTCGTCAATTGTTTTAGATCTTTTTCCTTCACTAGTGGGGTGAAAATGCCATGGAGCATCCATATGTGTACCATTATGCACACCTAATGATAGATAATCATCAGCCCACCCTAAACCTTCAGGAAGATCTTCGGGTTTAATACCAGGAAATGACCTGACCATTATGGGCACATTTTCTTTATGATCCGAATGCTTAACCTTAGCAGATAAGGCATCTTCGAGATATGAAAATTCGCTTGGTATATCACCTAAACCCTGTTTAATTTCCAGACTTAGATCTACAAATTTCGTTTTGTGGGTCATGTAATCAACCTTCTATTTATTCGAGAGTTTTTTTGATATAATTCAACATAATTAAAAGTTTTAACTAAAACCATCCAAAAGTAGTTTAAATGTAATAAATAAGTAAAACTAAAAAAAATGAACGAAATTTTAATTTTTAAACCTTCGTTTCTCAATCAGAATTAAAGCGATGATAGCAATTCCAGTAAAGATTAAATAGAGATTTCCAAATGGAATTGCTCCTCCCCCTGATGATGGTAACACTTTTATAATATTAATCTCGATATTGTACAAATTTCCTGCGGTATCATTAGCAAAAAATGTTATTGTATGTGAACCCTCAGTGAGAGAATCCCAAACAGGTTGGGCTAACGAAATTATATTAATTCCAGAGCTCACTGAAACAAAATTTTCTGCACCCCCATCAACAGTGTACCAGAGTTGTTCTAGGTTCAGATCTGAAACAGTTAAATTAAAATCTGGGAAAGTAGTGCCAAATTCTGCTCCACTAATGGGAGAATTTACTACAATAACAGGGAGAATGGTATCTTTATTGACGATAATAACCTCAAAGCCGATGTTTCCATCTGTGTCATTAGCGAAAAATGTTATAGTGTGTGAACCCTCTGCGAGAGAATCCCAAACAGGTTGACCAAACGAAATAATATTAATCCCTGAGCTAACTGAGGCAAAACTTTCTACCCCACCATCGATAGTGTACCAGAATTGTTCCAGATTCAGATCTGTAACAGTTAAATTAAATTCGGGGAAGTTTATGCCAAAATCTGCTCCACTGTTGGGAGAATTGACTATTATTACAGGGAGAGTTGTATCTTTATTGACGATTATTACCTCAGAGTCGATGTTTCCAGCCGTATCATTAGCAAAAAATGTTATTGTGTGTGAACCTTCTGAGAGAGAATCCCAGACAAATTGACCTAACGAAATAATATTAATCCCTGAGCTAACTGATGTAAAATTTTCTACACTACCATCGATAGTGTACCAGAATTGTTCTAGATTCAGATCAGAGATAGATAAATTAAATTCGGGGGAGATTATGCCAAAGTTAGCCCCACTGATGGGGGAATTGACTACGATAACAGGGAGAATAGTATCTTTATTGACGATTATTACCTCGGAACCGATGTTTCCAGCCGTATTATTCGCAAAAAATGTTATTGTGTGTGAACCTTCTGAGAGAGAATCCCAAACAAATTGACCTAACGAAATAATATTAATCCCTGAGCTAACTGATGTAAAATTTTCTACACCACCATCGATAGTGTACCAGAATTGTTCTAGATTCAGATCAGAGATAGATAAATTAAATTCGGGGGAGATTATGCCAAAATTAGCCCCACTGATGGGGGAATTGACTACGATAACAGGGAGAATAGTATTTTTATTGACGATTATTACCTCGGAACCGATGTTTCCAGCCGTATCATTCGCAAAAAATGTTATTGTGTGTGAACCTTCTGAGAGAGAATCCCAAACAAA
>SDBU01000967.1_pt1 | contig 41948 bp, 34 predicted proteins | sample 2277071 | NCBI WGS metagenome assembly SDBU01 (sample SAMN10397929, study PRJNA504765) | marine sediment metagenome | isolation source: marine sediment core GS08_GC12, 126 cmbsf | place: Arctic Ocean: Gakkel Ridge, Loki's castle | collected 2008 | reverse complement strand
CACGCTTCAATTGCCGATCACCCATCGCCTCATTCCTGACGCAGAACCTGCGTATCGAAATTCTCTCCTCAAGATGGATTATCTGGGAATCATCGCGGTGCTGTTGGTCCTTGATCGACCACTCTCAGAATTCTGGACGATTAACATCACCGATGACCACTTTCCCTTTACTGGGATTATCGAAACGACCTCGTATATCGCTCCCTCCCATGTCGGTGGTCATCATTTGGTTTACCTGCCCAAGTACATCGCTCTCGACAGTCTTTGGGCAAGGAAATCCGACGAGGAGGTCCGTGCGCTGTGGCTGGATTCTTTGGAGCAGATGTTTCCTGAATTTGACCGATCCTGGGTTCAGGAGGTCTGGATTCACCGAGAACGTTACGTTGAGCCGTTGCACGGTCTTCATCAGACCGATCTCATTCCTGATGTTGAGACACCCATTAAAAATTTCTATGTTGCGACGACGGCTCAGATTTACCCTCAACTTACAAACGGCGAATCGGTATCGACCCATGCACAAAACGTCTGTGACTTGATCCTGGAACAATCTCCGGAGAAGATTCGAGAGGCCGCTACCTCCGCAGTTTGATGAGTCATTGTACTTAAAACTTCGCGTCAAGCCAAGGTTTTGCTTCGTAGAGGATTCCTGCATTAATCGCTTGTAAAAGTTCAGGTTTGTAATGCCCACGGATTGGAAATTACACCCGTAGATGAGTTCACCCTCATCCTCGAAGGCCAGGATTATGGATTTCCTCATTACTTCAACTATCCACTCCCCGGAAGTGCATCTCAGCCTCCAGTTGTGATTTTCCCGGTGCATGCCTCAAACGATGGATTTATCTTCTAGAAAAGGCAAGCTTTCCCTGCCGACTATCACGGCAATGCTTTCGTGGCGTTCTTCAACCGTATAGAGATCGCACGGATTGCATTAGAGATGATGGGCGATAGCGAATATCTTGCCCGCACCGAAATCTTTGCTAGTGGGTTCTTCAACCCGCTGGACCTCGCTGAGGCTGATGATGGGGTACTCTACCTAATTGACTTCACGACCAGCGGTTTATACCGCGTCGTATCCTTGAGTCCTCCCTAACGCTTTCTTTTAGCAGCCAGATTTTTAATTGCTCTAGACATATTAATCGCGCTACCGTCCAAGAATTTCTGATTAGAACGTCAAATATTTGCGGGGTCTAAACTTGAGATCTTCACCACCGTGTGCGTCATCCTAACCCAATCGAAGGAGACTCATGAAAGCACCAAAGCCATTCGCCAGTATATCCCTCGACCTGGATAATCAATGGTCATATATGAAGACGCATGGTGATCCTGGATGGGAAACTTATCCATCTTACCTTGATGTTGTGGTACCGCGTGTCCTCGATTTTCTAAGAGGGTGGGATGTTCAGATCACATTCTTCATTGTAGGAAAAGACGCTGCCATACCGAAGCACCGTGAGGTTCTTGAGTCGATTGCATTAGCAGGTCATGAGATTGGAAATCATTCGTATCATCATGATCCTTGGCTGCATTTGTATTCCGAAGAACAAATTGAGACTGAACTGGCACTAGCCGAGGAGCACATTGAAAGATCAACTGGGTATCACCCTGTTGGTTTCCGAGGGCCTGGGTATAGCCTTTCCCCAACAACGCTACGCGTACTTGAACGTCGAGGGTATCTATATGACGCTAGCACCTTACCTACTTTTCTGAGCCCCTTGGCGAGAGCCTACTACTTCATGACCACAACGCTGACCCGTGAAGAGAAACATCAAAGGAGCCAACTATTTGGGAAGTTTAGCGATGGTTTTCGATCACTTCGTCCTTATCGATGGCTGGTGGAGAATGGTGGTGAATATCGTGAGCTGATTGAGATCCCGGTTACCACTATGCCATTTGTGAAGCTACCGATCCATCTAAGCTATGTCATCTATATCAGTAAGTTTTCTAAGAGAGCAGCGATTTCGTATTTCAAGATAGCTATGGCACTATGTCGGCTGTCTAGGATTCAACCTTCTTTACTACTCCATCCGCTTGACTTCCTGGGATGTGATGATACGAAAGAGCTTTCATTCTTCCCCGCGATGGGGTTGCAAAGCGAGGAAAAACTATCGTTTGTTCATCAAGTGATTGATACATACATTAAACATTATAAAATTTTCACACTTCGACAGGTGGCGCAGCATGTTGGTCAATCAACCAAATACCGATTGGCAGAATCTGTCACAGGGAAGAAATCAATACGGTTAGGTTTGAGGTAGATGCGTTTGAGGGAGCTGATCCATCGCTTCGTTCCTGTTCATTTCCGGGATCCGCTTGGGTTGTTCCTTAGACTGGCCCGTTCAAAAGATCGGTCGGCATGGTTCGCTGTAGCAACTGCGCTGTTGGGTGTTTTATTGACCCCAATGGATTCATTTCTACAAATATCCGAGAAAAAGTTTTACCAACGTGCAACGAAACCGGAGCGTCCCATTATCCTGGTCTGTGGTGCGCCACGAACAGGGACCACATTGGTAGCTCAGGTGCTCATAAACCATCTTCCCGTCAGTTATCTCAATAATTTAACTTCGCTTTTTCCCCGATCACCTATCGTGGCAAACCGAATATTTGGGCGGTTCTTGAAGGTGAATAAGTTGCCGTATAAATCGTACTTTGGGAAAAGCTATTATCTTCATGGTCCAAATGATGCGCTCTATATATGGGATCGTTGGTTGGGATCAGATCGAACACGGATACGCTCCTCCCTGACCGAGTCGGAAAAAAAACAAATGGTTCAGTTCTTTGGTGCCTATGAAGCAGCGTTTGAGAGACCGTTTGTCAATAAAAACAACAATCTTAATGTAGAAGCTCATCTTATTTCAGAGATTTTGGAAACTGCTTATTTCATCTGCATGACAAGGGACCCGGCATTTCTCGCTCAATCTCTGCTGGAGGCTAGGCTTGAGATCCATGGAGACGAAAAGATCCCGTATGGGATTGATAACCCAAGAAAGCCACAATCGACTGTATACAACTTGATTCAAGATGTTTGCGATCAGGTGATGTTCCACGAACGCATAATTCGGGAACAGGAAGGCATAATTGGTCCAGATCGATTTAGGATCGTGTCCTATGAAGATTTTTGCCAAAATCCAGGGGAACTCTTGGCACGGGTGACGGAGGATATCCTGGGCAATGAATATGAATCATTAGGAGAAACGAGATCCATTGAGCCTTTCAAGATTAACAATACAATTCGTTTGGAATCAGCTCTTTTTGAGGAAATCGAACGCACGCTCGTGATCATGAAGGGCAATGCAAACCTGTAGAGGGAGCTACAATCGTGGTTGATGGATATTGATGGAAATCATATTAACACCTGATTGTGTGCTGAGGGCTTGTCCGCCAGCCTATCGCTGTTGAACCGTTTGCGCATGTCAGTGAATGGAATGAGATTGATTTTTCGCAAGATTGCTTCAAACAGGATCGGTCTTTTTATCAGACTGCCTTCCCTCAATAAGCTTGGAAGAGAACGCTGGGCAATTTGATCAATCGCTGTCAGAGTTGCCAATCCACGATGAGAGGTACGTATGACTCTCCTGATGGCCATTATGCTGCGAATTATCGAGGTATTTTCGACAATATCGATTGCTTGGGAGATATTACTCAGAGGTTAGAGGTTAATGTTTTCCTTCCCATCATATGGTTGGTGACCATAGCGCCGATCTCCCTCAAGAGTATGGGCATCCGCGAAGTTGCTTTCATTCTTTTCTTCGATCAGGCGGGTCTCATGAGAGACAGCGCGCTAGCGCTTTTGCGATTGGTAAATCCTCGTCGATTTTTCAGCTATGTCGTCAGAAATTCATTATCCTTATTGCTTCATGAGAGCCGACAATCTTAGTGAGCTTTATTAAATTCCCGGCTCGGACTTGGCGGAATTGAGATAATTAATGGATCTTAAAAAAACTGTCATTTCAATTATGAGTGTCGTTGGTGCTGCAATGTCAACTGCATTCGCTGCAAACCTGATATTGTCTAGACGGAATGCATCACTTTCATATCCCAGCGCAGTTATTTTAGGACTTTCACTGCTCTGCTACGCGGGAATGTGGGTGACAAGCTCGATCATATTGTCAAAGACAAGAGGCGTGAACTTTGAGAATGCGTTACAACAGGATGGACTAACATACCTTCCAGCACTATTGCTTCTCTTGAATATCCAACTTGCAGCTCGCTGGTTGCTGCCACTCGTTATTATATGTATGGGGATATTGAAAGTCAGCATTTTCCGAGTGGGACCTCACAACCCTTTCAACTCATTTACCTGGCGAGAAACGTTAGGTCTTTCAGGATTATTCTTAGTCTTATTTGTCAATCTGGTTTCCATCGCCAATATAACGGATGAAGATCTTCAGTTCATCATATCCCATCCCTTTGAATCGCCAGACAAGAAACTACGACAAAAGATGATTTTTTTTTACGGGGAAAATGCAGGGGCGTATTATGATTTTGTAGGATTTATCGATGAAAGAACGCCTGAGAATGCGACCATCTTGCTACCACCATTGTCCACGTCACTTCGCCCTATGGGGCTAGATTTGATCAATGGCCCACTTGATGATTATGTCCTGTATCCACGGAATTTGATATATGGGTCACTTGATGCAATCGTAGAAGATACCACATTGACTCACGCTGTTCTGGTGCCCGGTCAAGCAGAAATTGATTCTATACCCAGTGTCGCAGCAATTCGAATAAGTAGAATTGATTATCTAGCGCCTGGTCTTGGAATTATCACGCTTAAACAGGGGCATACAGAATGATGGTTGTATTAGGGTTCGGATTGATGACCACCTGTGGTTATTTATTTTCTATGGTCCTCACACCCAAGTTGAAAATCGTTGAGAGAGTAGGGATTGGCTATGTGCTTGGGCTTGGGTTAGTCACTTTTGTAATGTATTATCTTCCAATTTTCGGCATTCCATTCTCGGTAATAAGTGTTGGATTACCTGTGGTCATGCTTACAATAGCCTTGTTCAGTATGATCATACTTTCACGACCATTGCGTATGCCGAGAGTCGATTTATTTTCGCTAATACAGCGATTCAAAGTCAAATTTGCTCAGCTCACATCATTCGAGCTGTTGATTATTTTCTTTCTAATTGCTATCGTCCTACTGAGTTTACTCCTGGCTCTGTATTGGCCAGTCTACAATTGGGATTCATTATGGATTTTCGATTTTTCTGCCAAAGTCTTCTACCAATCCAGGACAGTAGATATTGAAATATGGCAACTGCCCCGCTTAGCGCACAGACCATTGCTTGAGCCATTAGCACACGTCTGGCTCTACTTGTTAGGGGGATCCCAACCTCATGTGATCCACTGGATTTTTTTCATTGCGACGTTGATGATATTTTATGGCCTACTTCGGGACAGCCATGATAGACTCACTGCTCTCATCGCCACATTGATTTTGGGCTCGACTCCGCTCATCTTTTATCACTCCACAATCGCACTCTCGAATTTGCCGGCAACATCATACTTTGTGCCTGGGATCATCCTTTTGGATCGATGGTTTTACAAAGGGGATCGGGGTGACTTGAGAATTGGAGCGGTTATGTTTGCGATGGCGTTCTGGGCTCGTCAATCATCTGATCCCTATTTACTCGCGGGACTAATGATTCTGGCATTGAAGTCTTTGAAACATCGAAGTGCATATACATTGTTTGTGATTGCATTGACCGTAATTATGGTTAATTTGCCTTGGAATATTGTCAAATCATTGAGCCTAGGCGAAGCGTCTTTCTATTATGATAAGATGAACTTCTTCTTCACACCATCAATAAGGAGACTTGCTAGCGTTCTTTGGACAATGGTTACAGAGCTGTGGGATTGGGACAATTACTATGGATTTGTTGGGCTTTTACTTCTGATCACAATTGCAGTTCAACCTTCCAGATTGCGAACTCACTCGACTATACCGGCAGTAATTGGCTTAGCGCTGGTTACGGCAACAGGCGTACTTTATGTGATACATGGAGATCAGGAGCCTGTGCGATATTTCTTTCACGTACTCGATGACATGACGCTTCCTCTAGTACCATTAGCGGTTTACTGGTCTGTTCCGGCCATCATGGAGATGCTTGGCAAACGGGAGATTGGTGGTCGCGGTTGCCGTCGCAGCACATGATTGATATTTACTCACAAGATGTTTATGGTTTTATAATTTCCCAACTCAATTCTAAAGCAAATCTTGGAAAGTCGATTTTCCTTGTTTGAATGGGTCAGAAGTGAATATATTGCCTTGATGGTTGGCCTCGATATGTCTAACATTATTCCAACTGAGGATGGAACGATCAAGGTAAGATACCAATAATAGAGGAAAGCCGTTGGGTATTACGCCAATAGCCACGACCAATTGATATTGGAGGCTGTGTCTATGAAAGGAACGATTACTAGAGGCTATTTGTTGGTGGTTTTTATGGCTTTTATGTTCATTCCCGTGTACAGCTCACCTTTGCGCCAAGAAGAACCAAACCCTTGGTCGCCAGGTCAGCGGATTCCTGGGGTGGATGTATCGCCACATACACGTCCCCAGCTCATCGCTGATCGGAATCAGACAGTCCATTTCTTGAATTCGCAACGTGTTGTTGATCAACAATCTATCATCTACACAAAATGGACGCTCCGGGACGGTTGGAGAGTGCCGATCGATGTTTTGGAATCCCCCCAAGGGGATGCAAGGCTCATCGGGGCTCACCTGGATGATCAAGGCATCCTCCATGCTGCATTTTTTGGTGGGGATGATCTGGGGGCTTCAATCTATTATGCAAGTGTGCCGGTTATACATGCTGATAATGCAAATCAATGGTCTGAACCTAAGTTGGTAGCTGAACGAGCTAATACTCCTACGGCTGGTGGGATGGTGGGTCTTCAACATGGAAATCTCGTAATCTATTACAGCGGTAACCTTGACGGGAATGGCCTTTATGCAATCCGATCTGGCGACGGGGGAATTACCTGGTCAGGCCCCTCTACAATCTATCTGACTGATTCGATAACGTTGTGGCCTTCAATGCCGGTTTCGTTTGTAGATGATGAGGGGATAATCCATCTTGTATGGTCAGTGGTGAACATTCAGGGAAATGGCGAGGCCATTTATTACTCAAGATCGTTGAATCAAGACGGGGAGTGGCGAGAACCAATAAGGATCGCTGAGGTGATCCGTTTTGAAGCGGACACACCAGCGATTATTGGCTACGAAACTGATCTCTTGATTGTATATCACAACGACTCCCCCACTACTCGTTGGATGCAATGGTCGCGAGATGGAGGACTAACCTGGGAACCACCCGAGAGGCTATTTTACAAACTTGTCGGAAGCAATGGTCCCGCGACATTGGTGAAGGATAGCCTGGGATTTTTGCATATGATTTTTGGGAATCGCACCACGGATGATCTTGCGATACATGGTATGTGGCACACAATTTGGATGGATGAAGAGTGGACCACTCCCGAAGCTATAGTATCTGGTCCACGAATAGCAGATAGTGGTCGTGGTGGAGAGGCATTTGATCCGTCCTTCGCACGCGCTGTAGTCAGTCAGGGGAATGTTCTCCTGGTGACCTGGAGCCAGGATCCAGGGTTGGGATCGAATGGGATTTGGTTTTCCTATAGGATATTAGACACACCGGAAGAGGCGCTAACGGGTTTGCCGACCCCTACACCAAGTCAGGTAAAAAATCCTTATCCTACACCAACGCTCACTCCTGAAAGCTCAAATGAGAAGATTGAACCGACGCGCCAAATTCCGACTTCTGTTTCGGCGCCCAGATCAAGTCCATTAACTTCTATAGCGTTGGCTGTAATCCCTTCAGTGGTCGTCGTTTCTGCTGTGATTATTATTCATTGGTCACGACGAAACCGTCCAGGGTAAACCACGGCCATTTCTAAATAATCGATTAGAACAAGTCACAAAAACAAGGATTTAAATCCACTTAAAGGGATTAATTTATTGAAGTGTTTACTCATTAGGCGATGAAATATGCATACCACTCACTGGAGTAATAAACCCTATATAACAACCTGGGACCAATTTGACCGTGAGGTTCGAAGTAAAGGGAAAGAGCTGCTAAAGAAACTTGATAATTTTCCTAATTCAATTTTAGTCACTGGCTGTCAAAGGTCGGGAACGACCATGTTATCCAGGATTATTACGAAGAGCGACGGGATGGTGAAGTATTGGTTTGGACCAGATGATGAACTAGACGCTGCACTAATCTTGTCAGGATATGTCGATCACAAACCTAGTGGCCGCTACTGTTTTCAAACAACGTATAATAATCGTGAATACTCCGAATACTTTAACCACGATTTCAAGTTTCATCTGATCTGGGTATTGAGAAATCCATATTCGGTCATCTACTCAATGTTAAATAACTGGAGCGATTACGCATTGGATAGATTGTTTGATGCCTGCGGAACATCAGTCTTGCGGGGGAAAGACAAACTACTTTATGGGACATTTGGCAGCAAGGGAATCGGAAGGCTTCGTCGTGCCTGTTGGTCTTACATCGGCAAGACAGCTCAGCTTCATACCTTAATCCAGGGTGTCCCTTCTGATCGATTTCTAGCTGTAGATTATGATGACTTGGTGACGAAAAAGGAATCAATGCTGCCAATGATTTATCAATTCCTCGGGTTGAACTATAGATCGAGATATTCTGAGCAGATCCACGCGCAAAAAAGATTAAAAAAAATTAATCTCTCAAGATTTGAAAATCTGACAATTAGAATGCTTTGTGAACCGAGTTATCTCAATGCCAAGCAACTGATCACGCAGTTTTAAAAGGTTGGGATTTATGCATAATCTAAGTTCCACAATGAATAATCCCCATTCCGTTGCCGGATGAACGCCCCGAAAGTTAGCGTCATTATCCATGCGAATGAGCCCAGTGATGAACTAACTCAAGCAATCGTGGGCATTCAGAACCAAACCTATCCACATTGCGAAACTCTTGTCATGGGCGATGAAGTTAAACCCGAGAATTTTCAAAATGTGGAGTCAGATAAGATTAAATTCGTTAGCTTAGCAAAAAACAAGCAGGATCAAGGAGCTTATGAAGATATCCTGAGTAAGTTTCGAAGTTGGTGTGGTGACGTAGTCGTCTTTCAGGATTTGAACACCGAGTTACACCCTGAAAAAATCGCTACTCACGTAGATTTCCTATCGAAAACATCCTCTATTTGCGCATCCTATAATCCGAGGCTTGATATTGGACCAAACGGTGAGATTATTTCGTATTGGAAACCGTCGAGCAAACCTACATTTGAGGCCATGGTCCAAGAATTTCCATATTCGTTTAGCGATATTGTTGTTCGGAAGGAAATATTAATCGAAGCCCTTGTAAACTCCAGGACCTTGGACTTTCTTGATGATGTGAACATAGTTGTGTATCAGCTCATTCTCATGGGTTGCGAATTTGCAGAAGTTGACAGAATTCTTACATATCGTCGTGTGAAACCTCAGAGAAATGCAATCGAGATCTCAACCGAGTTGAAGAGGCAGCTTAACTCCTTTGAGATGATTTGCTCAGATCCCCGATTCCCAAATGATCTTCGTACCTACCGTGATCGTTGTAATGGAAAGATTTTTGCAATCTGGTCGTTTCAAGCCTTTTTTCAGTGTGATAGAGAAGCGGGTGTAAACCTCTTAAGGAGGTCAATTCAATACGATCGATCCATATTAGATGATCAAGCTCGCTTACTGCAACGACTAATTCAAAAAACGATCGAGAAAGAAGGGGATAATTTCGAATCACATCTCGTTTCGATATTTTCTCAACTTCCTTCTGAGCTGGAGTGGATCAAGTGCTTTCGAGATGAGGTGATGGGGAGGGTCTATTTAGACAGATGGATCCTGGAATTTGTTTGGGGAAGCAATGATCGTCATAGAGAATTTCTAAACCATGTAGTTTTGAACACATCTAGTTTTGATAAACAATTATTAACTAAACTCATCCATCAATTGATCGCCTACGAGGCCGAATTTAGTGCAACTGCAGCAAATGAATTGGTTCGTAAGTTTTATTTCGACCACAAGGGAATACTATCTGCAAAGATGATGAAATGGTTATCGAGTTCATACTTCATTAACCAAGCATTTAGAAAATATCAGATGGGAGAATTCTCAATTGTACCGTTATTTGTTCTTCGGGCTATTTTATCGAGACCGTCTTTTGTTTTCAATCGTGGAGTTCTCGCCATCTTCTTTCGGTCTATGATCGGCATCAAGGCGGCTAGAAATGGATAGACAGGTTCTCCACCAACTCAAAGTGGTTTGGTCTCAGCACAGCATTTATTCTGCCCGGTTTTCCTCAGGTAACTAGAATGAATAAAGTTATTAAGTTTGACAATGTCTCCAAGAAGTACAGGCTCGGGCTCAGTCGAACAGGTCTTCCATCCCTGGTTTCCCGATGGCTCAAGAATCCTATCAAGCGTTCATTGAAAAGAAGTGATACCGACGCAATCATTTGGGCCGTGCGGGATGTTAGCTTTGATGTTGAAAGTGGACAATCCCTTGCACTTATCGGACCTAATGGAGCTGGGAAAACCACAATATTGAAACTTATTTCAAGAATTACAAGGCCAACAATGGGGACGATCACGACGCATGGTAGGTTGAGTGCATTAATAGAACTGGGGGCAGGTTTTCATCCTGATCTTACCGGTCGTGAGAACATACATCTAAATGGTGCACTTCTAGGTATGACTAAAGGTGAGATCGCACAACGATTTGATGAAATCGTAGCGTTCTCAGAGCTTGAGGAATTTCTTGACACACCATTAAAACGATACTCTTCAGGTATGGCGGTGAGGTTGGGATTTTCTGTTGCTTCCTGCATCGACCCGGAGATCTTGCTAGTAGATGAAGTGCTTGCAGTGGGGGATCAGTCCTTCCGCCAGAAGTGTGTAAAGCGCATCAGAGATCTGGTAAACGATGGCACGAGCATAATTTTTGTCTCGCACAACTTGTGGCTCATTCAAGCGGTTTGTTCTTCAGCCATTTATATTGATCGTGGTCAGGTCATCTATAGCGGCAACACTTCAGAGGCTATTGGAATGTATGACCGCAACATCAATGAGAGGAGAGCTCGTGAATTTGACCAAAACATAATGGATCAACCAGATAGCAGATCAGAAATTGATATTACAAACATCGAAATTCAAGGCAAAGATAACTTACCGAATGGAGATCTTCGTAATGATCGAATGGCTGAGATTCGCATTTACTACACTTCATCCATACAAATCGGTGTGGTTAATATAGTTATTAGGATCGTTCGTTCTGACGGCTTAACCTGCTGTATGCTGCGATCAAAGCTAGATAACGTTCAGATATCGATAGGTCCCGGAACCGGTGTGGTATGCGTTGTCCTAAATCCACTTCAACTCTATGGGGGGACATATTTTGTTCATGCATTAATTCGAGATGAAACGGATGCGGAGAGCATTGCAACTGGAGGGTCCTCATCGTTCTATGTAGCCGGATCGGCCCTGAGTCACCAAACCATGAATGGGGTTTATGAGCCAAATAGGGAGTGGAAACAAAATTCTCCATCCACGTCATCTATCTAAACATTTTGTATCTGATCAGGACTCCTGTTTTGGGAGATACTCGAGAACAGTATCGTTTTCCTAGGGTGATTAATTTCTGGACGAATTATACTTGCTCACATATATATATCCCTTACCACACGATACTCAAATCTAATGAATCACAAGTTCATAATAACTGGCAACGCATTGTTTGAAAATAATTTCGAAAAAGAATAAGCATCAAATTTATTTTAGAGTGAATTGAGGAAAATAATAACTGCTGTTGTTCTTTCTTCATCATGAAGTGAACTTGATTAGTTGTCCTCTCATTATCCATGATCAAAGGCATAATAATCTAAGGTCAACAGTAATGAAGAAAATACAGATCATTACAGTGTCGGCATGATGCTCCCCATCATTTTCTAATTATTCGTCTAGATGAATTCAAATTTTGACACAGAGCCAACGATTCATAGGAAAACACTATGATTTCACCTTATGTAAGTGTCATAATTCCGGCTTACAATGTTGAGCAATTCTTAGGGGAGGCAATTCAAAGTGTTCTGGATCAAACGTATCAGTCGTTTGAAGTTATTGTTGTGAATGATGCTTCAACTGATAACACGGATAAAATAATTCAGAGCTTTCGTGACCCTCGCCTCAAATACTTTACCCACAAGAGAAACCGGGGCTTGCCTGCAACAAGGAATAGAGGAATCCGGTGGTCGACGGGCGAGATAATTGCATTGCTTGATGCAGACGACGTCTATCACCCTGAGAAGTTACGATATCATGTGGATTTCCTTCAAGAAAATTCTGAAGTAGGAGTTTCATACAATCCGCGTTTTGATGTAATAGATTCGTGCGATATAGTGCAAGCACTCTGGTGGCCTCCAAGTAGAGTGGAATTATCAGATTTGGTGTTGGGATTCCCTTTTTCGCCTAGTGATATGGTGATACGCAGAGAATGGGCTCTACAAGTTGGTCTATTTGATGAAAGCGATGAGGTCAACCCAGGGAGTGAAGATCTAGACATCAATTGCCGTTTGGCGTTAGCTGGGTGTAAGTTTGCGAGCGTTAACAAAGCGCTTAACTACCGTAGATTTCACTCAGGAAGAGTAACGAAAAACTTGACTTTGAGGAAAGAAGCTGCTCTGCGAACCTTAGACAGGGTATTTTCGGATCCTCACTGTCCGAACGCCGTAAGAGGTTTGAGAGAGCTTGCGTCTGCGCAGGTGTATCTTGATTACACATACTATGCCTTAGTACAACGAGAGGGTGAGCTGGGCAAGGAGTGCATTCTGGAATTGATTAAGCTTACCCCGTCGCTTCTTAACGGTAACCCATGTAGGTTACTCGAGCTTCTGCTTCACAAAAGCATCCTTTTTGACCGTGAGGACCATAAGAATTTGCTCGAACGAATTTTTGCTCAACTTCCAAGTGAAGTTGCCTGGCTGTCGGAGCAAAAGAACTCGGCGTTGGGGTTGGGGTATCTTCTGAAAGGAGCTCGCGCGGTCATTTGGGGAAGGCTAGACGAAGGGAATAGTTTTTTTGATCAGGCTAATTGTCTTGGTACTAGTGCGGACGATAGATTCGTAAAGTGGCTAGCTGCGCAGATCCTAGATTTCGAAATAGAGTTTGGTAATAAAAAGGCATTGAATGTGCTTGAAGAATTACTAAGCTCCCTCAGGAGTGTCGGATATCGATCGAGCGCCCGTAAGCTTATAGGATATCTTTCAATGAATCGAGCGTTCGTGAGTTATAAACGTCAAGAATATAGAGAGGCATTGTCGGATATCGTTAGTGCGCTCTGGAATGAACCAAAATTCTTTAGAAATCGAGGGGTGTTGTCAGTTTTGATTCACTCGATATTCAGTACTGGACCTATTGAACATACCCAGCTGGAAGGTTTTAAACCTGGGAAAATTAGTAATGTCAAAGAAATTAATCAACTCTCTCGAAGGGAAGATTAACTCACGGTATGAGTGTATCTTGCCACTGCTGGCTCCTGATTGTCCGGTAGGACCTTCCTATGCCGCTACATCGTTGAACAATCGGGGGTGAAGACAACGAGGGTACCATAGGGTGATTTAATAATCAGTAGAGAGGATTCCGTTTAACCAACGGTCAATTGTCGGAAGGAAACTCCCACAATTACCTCAAATGATAACTGTTGTATACACTAAAGAGGATGGAGTCTTTATAAAGAAATTTGCCGATTTAAATAAAAAAAATGTTCTCCGTCATAAAGGTTCTTCTGGTCACATTATTTACCCACGCTCATCATAGTGGCGCAAGATCTTTTGATATCACAAAAGGTGAGGGATTTATTACAGCTTTCTCCTCTTTTACATCGACTGAAAATGCATTAGTCGCACAAAGAAATCACTGATCTGCACTGTTAATCGACCTCGTACCCTAATTATCGACGAGAGACAACTCTAAGACCTTATCACACCCAGCACCTCAGTAAGCATGCCGGTTCACACGTTGTTGTTGGATTTGATATGGAAGGTTTGGAAATTACATCAAGTTCAGACACTGGAAAACGATTTGCAGGAGAGAAAGGTTATTATTCGATGACAGAAGATGTGAGCGATCGTCTGCTGCGATCAATTTACTCTAACGGTCTCACCGAAGCCGAAAAGACGCAGGTTGTTTCTGCGGTAAAGGAATATCACTGTTAGATGAATGCCAGCGTCAGTGAGTTATTCAAAGCGAAGGAATTAATATGGGCTTGGACCGGTCGTACGGTCCGTGGGCGATACCAACAGTCCATTCTTGGCTGGCTTTGGGCAGTTGTTCAACCGGCAGCCTCTGTCGCTATATTGGCTATTATTTTCACTCGCTTTATACCGGTTGATACGGGCGGGACACCCTATGTAATCTTTTCCTATGTGGCCATGGCACCTTGGACTTTCCTGTCATCCTCCTTATTGGATATGACTACCTCGCTCGTACAAAATATGAGTCTGGTGACGAAGATCTACTTTCCGCGTGAGGTTATCCCGATTGCAACCATGCTGGCCCGATTCCTGGATTTTATTGTCGCCTCGGGTCTGTTCGTCATTCTGATGCTGATCTTTCAAGTACCTATTTCGCTCAAAAGCTGGATTTTCTTACCGGTCATTTTCATTACTCAACTAATGCTCATCTTGGGTTTAGGCTTATTGGGAGCAGCACTCAACGTTTTTACGCGGGACATCGAACCGCTTATGAAACTTGGCGTGCAGCTCTGGTTCTATGCCTCTCCGATCATCTATCCCGTTACTTTGGTTCCACCCAATATGCGGCAATTGTATTATCTCAATCCAATGGCTGGAATTTTGCAATCTTATCGTGATGTGCTTCTATCTGGTAAATTTCCCGGACCGTATTTACTTAAAGCTGTCTTGGTGTCGACGATCATCTTTGTCCTCGGCTACTGGTTTTTCAAGCGCGTGGAATCCCATTTTGCGGACATCATCTAATCATAGGACCATCTATGGATCAACCTAAAGTGAGCCTCATCATTTCAGCTCACAACGAGACTGCTTTCATTGCAAAAACGATACAGAGTGTATTGAATCAGACATATGAGAATTTTAAGTTGATCGTTGTCGATGTCGTCTCGACAGATAATACGACAGAAAACGTCAATGGATTTACCGACCAAAGAGTGATATGCATCAGACAAGAAAAAACCGGGGATCGAATGCTGCACGAGTATCCGGGATTCAGGCATCCACGGGCGGAGTGATTTTCCGTCTAGATCAAGATGACCTTTAACATACTAAAAAACTTCACATACACATCGAGTACTTGGCGATACTAATCGAAATAGAAATGACCTTTTACCATCCCTTCTCCCTTATCTAGAATGATTCTTTTTCGGAAGTTCTTGGGAATTAGTGATCAAGTATAGAGGGACAAGTGTCAAAGATTTTCTCGCTCCAATCTAGCAGGCATAACGAAATTTATAGATAGAGACCCGGGGTTGCAGCTGTTAAAACTCGATCGTAAGTAGAGGAGCGATTATGAGAATAGGCATGGTATTTTATGACATTCAGGATTTTGGAGGGGCGGAGGAGTACGGCTTTGCTCTAGCAAACAGTCTACAACAGCAGGGACACTCAGTCAGTATACTTTCACTGGCTTGGGCGCCGCCGGATAATCAATATCTCCAAAGCCTGCGTCAAAGTAAAATTAAATACACCCAGCCACCTAAGTGGATCTCCAATCCAATGTCTGACTGGCCTACAAAGGATAAGATACTGACTGTGGCGATGTGGCTATTGACACCGCTCACCCTTCTTCTCGCAGTAGGCGTGTTGTTGGTTAAGCGGCGTTCTTTCAAGAAGTCGTTTATCAGCGCCCATGGCTGGCTTCGTGGTACGTTGATGAAGTATATTATTGGACCTGATTACCGCAAGCTTTTCGGCCGCGCCCTATTGAATTGGTGCTTGTTTCGCTGGCGGCCGGATATTCTTCATATCCATGGGTACACCAGCAATCTCTTGTTTGTGATCGGATGGGCGTATGGGAAAAAGATACCAGTCGTTTATGAAGAACACCAAACGCCAGATGCTCAATTTGATTGGTGGATAGATTTTGAGCGAAGTATCAATAAGGCAAGCAGGGTTGTGGCTACGTCCGAGAGGAGCGCCGAGGCTCTGCGTGATGTTTGTGGCGTTACCCGCCCAATTGTAGTCAGAAATCCCATATTCGCCGACCCCGCAGCTTCAGGTTGGAAGAAAGACAACATTTCGCTCAGGACTCGCGATCGCTTGTCCATCACGACGGTTGCTCGATTATATGTGACGAAAGGCCTTACATATCTGATAGAAGCGATAGCAAAGGTTAATGCGAATTATCCTACAGTACAGTTCAAGGTGTATGGAGATGGTCCGTTGCGTCATGAACTGTTTGAGTACGCTGAACAACTTGGCCTGGATGGGGAAGATATTTTCGTAGGCGAGTTCACGCGTCAAGAACTACCCAAAATCATGTCCCAGACCGATATCTTTGTAATGGCCTCAATACTTGAGGGACAGCCTCAAGCATTGCTTGAGGCAATGGCATTTGGATGTCCTATCGTTGCGACATCTGTGGGAGGAATACCTGAGCTAATTCAGGATGGCATCAGCGGGTTTCTTTGTATGCCTCGCGACCCAGTATGTTTGGCTCATAAGATTCAAGTACTGATTGAAAATCCTGATCTTCGACATAAGTTCAGCCAGGCAGCGAGAGCTTTCTACGAGCGGAGTCCCTTCCAACCACAAGCGGTCAGCGATCATTTCATATCAATTTATGAAGAGGTTTTTCAAGAACATAAGGGTTTCATAGAAGCTTAAATTGGATATACGGATCCTTTTAGGGCACTCTCTTTGGCTAGACGGATCGGGAGGTATGTGCATTCAGTGATAATGATCCCGGAAAAAAGCGCAATAGATGGACAGACTACTATTGACTTAGACGCAATGGCAACTCGCAATTTGCGGATTGCTTTCTGCCTGCCAGAAGAGCAATGGATCAAGAATATACGGTATGATAATGTGCCGAATGCCGCATATATTCAACAGGGATATATTGCTCGAGGCCTGCAAAACCGTGGTCATTACTTGACCTATTTTGCGCAGCGCGATCTCAGTCATGTTGTATACACAGATAATTTAGAGAGATTCAATACCGCAAAGCAAACCTGGTCGGGAAGTCGTTGGTTTGACTATGCCAGTAAGGGTGCCTGGCGTTTCCAGCAATGGTTGAACATACCATATTTAAATTTCTTTTCGAACTTACGACAATTGGATGCGTATTTACAATGTTTGCCTGAATATGATCTTGTCCATGAACGCAATGGGATTTACAAAGCAGCTGCGGCCATGGCGTGTAAACGGCTTCAGATACCCTACGTGATTTTTTTCGATGCTGATCAAATAATGGAACTCGATTTCCTCGGTAAACCAATTTGCGGACTCTTAAGGTGGCGTGCGAAGGGTTTGCTGCGCTATAACCTGAACGTCGCTGATTGTATTATCTGTGTCTCCGCGCCCTCCCGAGAAAACCTGATAGACAATTGGAATGTTCCAGAGGAAAAGATCGTTGTCTTTCCAAATGGTGTAGATGTGCAACGATTTCAACCTGATCCCGGAACTAGAGCGGACTTGCGTGCTTCTTTAGGGATTGGTTCAGAGTCCTTGATTGTTTTCGTAGGAAATTTTTATGATTGGCATGATGTGGAAACATTACTGGCTGCATTTGCTCAGGTATTATTGAATTATCCAGATGCGCGTCTGATATTGGCAGGGGATGGTCCACAACGCCCCGCAATAATGAGGTCCGCTGTCGAACTGGGTGTTAATCATGCCGTAGAATTCCGTGGATTACTGTCTCATACACAAATCCCTGGTTTATTAGCTGCGGCTGATATTGCGGTGGCCCCCGTACCCGAAATGAAACAGGATTTATGGCTCTCCCCAATGAAACTTTTCGAGTATATGGCTTCGGGAGTTGCGGTTGTTGCATCCAATGTTGGGCAGATTTCTGACGTCATTCAGCATGGACATAGCGGCTTGTTGGTAAAGCCAGGTGATAGATTGGGGATGGCATCAGCCTTTAAGAGACTCATCGATGACGATGGACTCCGAATGCGTATAGGTAAGCAAGCCAGAGAGGAAGCAGTTCGTAAATATTCGTGGGACAAGTATATTCTGCGTTTGGAACGCGTGTACATGGCAGTGATAGAAGGTCAAGCTGTTGATTCGATCTAATTATGAGGTCACGCGATTATCGCGATGTACATCCATAGTCAAATCTATTTGTTCAATCTCGCTGAAAATTCTTATTTAAATAAACAAGCCCCTCTATTTCGATGAGTATTCTTTGAATCCGATATTCATCCAGATAAAGTTGCCCCTACCTCCTATAAAGAAAAGGCTCTTACTAGGTTATGGATTATCCGGAAATACTCCTAAGCCGGGGAGAGGGTAAACGATCCTCCTTCTGGTGTGTGATGAATCGATTGCCCGAAGTGTATATGCGAGTTGAATTTGCAATGTGCTGGAATGCATCATGAGCTCATCGCGGCAATTGTAAATCAACGGAATATTGATGCGCAATATATGTTTCGGGGACCGGATTGAAGCAAAATATTAACTTGGTTGGTTCATGACGAACGAGGAAGTTCGCCGATCATTATTCAGAAAGTGATACCATGACTTTTACCATGTCTATTTTGGATAGGAAGAATGGTTAATAAATCACAGCTAGTATCTACTGGAGGTCTCGTCAGTGTCATCATTCCCTGTTTCAACCACGGACAATACGTGGTTGATGCAATTAGCAGCGTACTAAATCAGTCGTATCACAATTTTGAAGTCATTGTCGTTGATGATGGATCGACCGATAACACGCGTGAGATCGTAGCTACAATTGGCGGGCAAGTCCTTTATATATGGCAACAGAATCAGGGCTTATCTGCAGCACGGAATTCCGGGATTAAGGCTGCAAAAGGGTCTTACATTGGTTTGTTGGACGCCGATGACATGTACGAACCGGATTTTTTATATACGCTCGTCTCGATTCTGGAAGGAGACCCTCTAGCAGATGCTGCGTACTGCGGTTATCAATTTGTGGATCAGCAGAATAACCCCTTACCTCAATGTGAATCCCGCGTCGTTTCTGCAGAAGATCTTTATCAAGCGTTAGTAGATGGTAATTTTCTGGTTCCAGAATCGATATTGGTCCACAGACATTGCTATAAGAATGTGGGCTTATTTGACGAGCGATTACGAGCCTGTGAAGACATGGATATGTGGCTGAGAATTAGCAGCCAACACCATGTCATTGGGACGAATAAAGTCCTGATTCGTCACCGTATTCTACAAAACAGCATGTCAACGGACCCAGCCCGGCAGTATCAGAATCGAATGGCGGTGATCAGGAAGCATTTTGGAGATGAACCTACGAACACGAATGGATGGGAAAATACGCCGCGGCGAGCCTATGGACAAGCATATTTGCACTCAGCTATCGAATATCTCCAAAATCATGATGAGGATCATGCTCGCGAACTTATCAGCGCAATGGCACAAGTTTATCCAGAACTACTCCTGCAATTGAATACGTTCTATGAACTTGGCTGTGGCGGTCAACCGAAGGGATTTCGCGGCGACTTTAAATCCTTGAACATAGAGCAGAATGCCTCCTTTCTCGAAAATACGCTTGAAGAGCTATTTGACATGCCAGATCCAAATTCGAATTATGTTCGTTTTCGTGGGGTTGCCTTTGGAAATGCGTACTTCACTCTGGGGTTACTCAGCTATGGGGCTCGTAAGTTTGGGCATGCTAGAAGGTTTTTCGTCAAGTCTGTATCGTCCAATCTTAAAATGAGTCTCAATCGGAAGCTCGTATCTACGTTTGTAAAATCACTTTTGGGTTCTCGTGTGATAGATGCCCTCAAGCGTGAAAACTAGTTTCTGTTGGAGATCCTTTCCTGTTTCCTTCCATTCCGCAATAGGTCGCCTGATGCGCATTTTGTTTCTCTCGAATCTATATCCTCCTCACGAACTTGGCGGTTATGGGCAACTTTGCCAAGAGGTGGCAGACCAGCTTCGAATTCGTGATCATGAAGTACGCGTATTAACGAGTAGACATGGCGTGCATAATAAGGCACACAAAGAGTCTGAGGATGTGACGCGTTCTCTATATTTACAATCGGAAATCGACTACTATCATCCGTCTCATTATTTCCTGAGACGACCATTACAGGAACGAGCCAACCTGCGGGAGCTTAGACGAGCGTTGGATCAATATCGCCCAGACTTGATGATGGTTTGGGGTATGTGGAATCTGTCTTTGAACTTGCCTTATTGGGCTGAACGGTGGATCCCTAACAGGGTGGTTTATTACATCGGTTCTTATTGGCCTGTTGACGTAGATCCACACTTAGCATACTGGCATCTCCCCGCAAGGCGGCCATTCACTGAAATGATCAAACGTCCACTTCGTGCTTCAGCACTGACTATATTGAAGTGGGAAGACTATCCACCGGAGATTGGCTTTGAGCATGTTATGTGTACGAGCGAATTCGTTCGTGATACGTTGGCTCAAGCCGGGAAGCTTCCACACGGTGCAAAAGTCATTTACGGTGGGACAGAACCGGAGCCATTCCTTCGCGAAACCGTGCAAAATGATGCTGTCTGGAGAAAACCTCTAAAACTCCTGTACTTTGGTCGATTAGTCCCTGATAAAGGAGTCCATACTGCCATAGAAGCACTTGGGCAATTAAATGCGCACGGGGAAAGACGGACTGTCCACCTGACCATTATGGGGGAGGGTCATCCTGACTACCAGTCTCGGTTGAATGGCCTGGTGGAGGAATTTGGACTGGGCGATCAAGTGGATTTCACTGGTTGGATCTCTCGAGATGAAATCCCTGAGAGGCTGGCCCGATTTGATATCTTTCTATTTACCTCTGTCTGGCCTGAGCCGTTTGGTCGAACGATCGTGGAGGCTTTCTTATCCGGCCTAGTTGTAATCGCTTCGGATGTTGGTGGAAGTCGTGAGATCTTGAGAGACTACGATCAAAGTATGCTGTTTCGAGCGGAAGATGCAGAGGGGTTAGCGGAGCGTATCATGCGAGTGATGGATGATCCAGGCTTGCAGCAGCGCTTAGTGGCGTTAGGTCGTCAAATAGCACTAGAAAAGTTTACTTTGAAAAAGATGGCAGAGGATATCGACGCATATATTCATCGAGTCGTTGAGAATTCTCCAAGTTCTAATCAACTTTGATGGTCGCTTTAGAGTGTTAGAGCAGCCTTTGTTTTTTACTAAGAATCCTGAAGCTGCGTAAGTTATTCGACCGATAAATCCAATAAATTGAAATCCGTTCCTTGGAAGTAAGCCTCACCTATCTAATGGCTTAATACTAATAACATGCGTATCTTATTCCTTTCTAACTACTTCCCTCCATATTCAAATGGGGGTTATGAACAGTGGTGTCAGGAGGTCGGGGATGGGCTTCGGGAACGGGGTCATTCAATTCTCGTCCTCACAAGCCGCATCTATGGAGACGGGGAAAGATATCCGGAACCAGAATGGGTACACCGAGAGCTCTATCTGGAAATGTCGCCTGAAATATATAAGAACAGTTTCCATTTTTTTGTAAATCGGATCAAGAATAGGGCAAGAAACCTCAATCATGCACGACAAATCATCCAAGAATTTGGTCCCGATTTTTGTCTTGTATGGGGGATGTGGAACTTATCGAGGTCGCTACCCGCAATGATTGAGGGGTTAATCCCAAATCGAGTGGTTTACTATGTCGGTGATTATTGGATGACGTTGCCTGATCAGTTTGAGTTCTATTGGGAGAGACCAGGGAGAAATCGTGTCACCGCAATTCTGAAGAGGCTTCTTCGCCCCATTGCTTTAAACCGCCTTGCGAATGAATCACAACCGCAGCTCAAGTTTACACACACTTTATTCCCGACCGAATTCGTGCGGGAGGAATTGACGCGAAAGGGCATTACATTCATTCAATCGGAGATTATTCCGGGCGGAATCGATAGCAAGCTATATACTTTCAATAAAATAATCAAGGAATCGGGTGACGCAAGTTCGTTTTCGATCCTTTATGCCGGCCGCTTGGCTCCAGAGAAAGGGATTGAAACAGCGATTGATGCCGTAAACGTTCTGGTTCATGAACAGCGTTTCAAGAAATTCGTATTCAATATCGTAGGGGGTGGGGATCCATCCTACACGCAGCAACTCATGGAAAGATGTAGGAAGCACGACATCACATCGTATGTAAAGTTCTTGGGCCCACAACCGAAACAAACAATGGCCGGGATATATACCCAATCCGACATTCTCATCTTCCCCTCCATATGGCCCGAGCCTTTTGGGCGTGTACCAATAGAGGCCATGGCTTCTGGGGTTATCGTGATCGGCACTGCAACCGGTGGTGCCGGTGAGATACTCCAGCATAATAGGAATGGTTTGACCTTCCCACCTGGAGATGCACAGGGCTTGGCCACACAAGTGCTTAATGCAATTCAATCGCCTTCATTGCGAGAGCGAATAACAGATGAAGCCAGACGCATCGCTGTCGAAAAGTATGATATCCATAAAATGATCGATGGAATTGAAGAATACCTTCTGACTATCGGTAGCTTGAAATGAAGATATTATTTCTTTCAAGATGGTTTCCAATACCTACGGATAATGGTTCGAAGTTAAGAATCTTCAACATTCTCAAAGAGCTCCACAAACACCATGAGGTCATTTTGCTGGCATTTTATGAAAGTGACTACGCGGTTCAATCTGATAATGGGCTAGAAGCTCTTTGCTCGGAACACCATGTTGTCTCCTGGAAACCATTCGAGCCTTCCTCATGGCGAGCCATTATTGGTTTCGTATCTCGAACTCCCAGGTCCGTTGTCGATACACGCTCCTCAGCAATGGCGAAAAAAATCCGTAGGATATTGGAGAATACACCCATTGATGTGGTGATCGCATCGCAATGGCCCATGGCTGCATATGTTGAATCTTTCAAAGGCTATCCCGCATTGTACGAGGAGATTGAATTAGGCGTATTGCATGACCTCGGTGCTTCCTCCAATAATCCATGGAAGCGCCTCCGGTATCGCTTAACGTGGATCAAGCAGAAAAAATATCTTCGACATATTCTGAAATCATTCCAAGCGGCCACGGTGGTGTCTTATCAGGAACGCAATCTCCTGAAGCAAGCTGCGCCGGGTTTTCACGCTGTTGAAGTGATCCCAAATTGCATTGATCTATCATCTTACGACAAGGTCGGAAAGAATCCTGGGGAGAATAGCATTATCTTCACAGGATCTTTAAACTACGCACCCAATTATTATGGCGTCGTCTGGTTTCTTGAAAATGTGTTTCCTTTGGTCATACAGCGTTTACCGCATGTCAACTTGACCATCACTGGGGACCACGGGAATCTTGCGTTACCATCATCCGACCATGTTACGCTGACGGGTTTTGTAGAGGATATTCGTCCTTTGCTGGCCCGTGCTACGTTAAGTATCGTGCCAGGTCATTTGGGAGGGGGCACCCGGCTTAAGATTTTAGAGGCGATGGCCCTGCGGACCCCTGTTGTCTCAACCACAAAAGGTGCAGAGGGGTTAAATGTACGAAACGGTGAGCACCTGATCGTTGCCGATGTTTCCAAACAATTCGCGGATGCTGTGGTGAAATTGATGACGAATAAAGTTCTACGCGAGGATTTAACCGAAAACGCCTATGCGTTGGTTACGAAATCCTACAATTGGGATAAGGTGTTTCCAAGGTTCTTAGCGTTGGTCGAAAGCTTACAAGAAAAACCCTTCGACTCCCGTTTGTAAATGGGTGAGCTTATCACCATTGAATATTGAACCTGGGATATGTTCCGTTGAATTATGTGGTTTCTTCCCGAAGAATTTATAAGTTAAGAAGACGCGAAACTAAGATCAGTTTTCTATACTAGGTAGCCTTTACTAGGTTGCCTGCTGCGCAATCTTAAAACCCCCTTACTGATGGACAGACCACAATTCCTCAGTTAAACGTATCAAGGCCTTAATGGAGTGATGCTTGAAGGAGTTTTTTCACGGGAGACACTGCCCAGATTGCCCGGTGTACCTCAGCACTGAAATGCTCTTCCATATCCGTAAACACGGAAACACCCTCTAACACGACAGCGGACACAAAGACTATGAATTCTACTTCACAGTTCAATCGATCTATACAATTGAACAAATTCCAGGTCATAAGAAACAATAAGTCTCAAATAGCCATCACGTTTCTTGTGTTCTTCTTGTGTATCAGTATTAGTTATTCAGGTTCGTTGGATTTACTTATTCTTGCATTAATCTTTGTATTGGGTCTCTATCTTATAGCCCTCATTATTAGGTGGCCGCCTCTTGGACTGGCCCTCCTCATCGTGGGAAGTTTGCTCTTCCCGCTGGAAATTGGTACAGGGACCGAAACGAAATTAAATTTCCCGATCTTATTCCTGCCGGTTATATCGGGTCTGTGGTTGTATCACCTCATTACAAGTCGGGGCAGCATTAAGCTGGCACACCCTCGGACCACCTTACCCCTGCTGCTACTTATGGTTGCTGTGTTGGTCGCTTTTGGGTTCGGGCAATTTCCTTGGTTCAGCAATTATGGGAATGCGTCTTTGCCTGCACAAGTAGGTAGTATTGCTATCTTTTTCCTATCGATCGCTGCTTTCTTGTTGGTTGGAAATCAAGTTCAGGATGTTGTTTGGCTCTGGAGACTCACCTGGCTCTTTCTGGCTCTTGGTGGTATCTACACCTTCGGGAGATTGGTACCGGGGATCGCTCGATTTTCACCCATACAATTTCCGCAGGGGGCTACAGGTAGCCTGTTCTGGATCTGGTTGGTGTCGTTGTCATTCAGTCAGTCGTTATTCAACCGTCGGTTAGCCCCAATCATCCGCCTCGTTTTGGCCGGTGTTGTAATCGGCGTATTCTCTATTAACCTGATCCAGGATCAAGTTTGGATATCCGGGTGGTTACCACCCATGGTGGCAATCCTTGTGATCCTACTATCAGGAGCACCACGGTTTGGTAGTTCGGTCATCCTCGTCGGTATTCCGATCGTGGCACTGAATTGGCAGCGTGTGCTTTCAGTTATACTCGCGGGTGATAATCAATATAGCTTGGTGACCCGTCTTGAAGCATGGCGCATCCTGGCAAAGATTATAAAGGTCAATCCATTGTTCGGGCTGGGACCAGCCAATTACTTTTGGTACACGCCCTCGTACCCCATCCTAGGGTATTCTGTCAATTTTAACTCACACAACAATTACATCGACATTGTGGCTCAGATAGGAATTCTGGGGTTAGTGTGTTTTTTATGGTTCGCCTGGGAAGTGGGACGCCTGGGTTGGACTTTAAGGGAAAAAGTGCCCCCAGGTTTTTCTAAAGCTTATGTATTGGGTGCTCTTGGGGGATTGGGAGGAACCCTGATTGCCGGAATGTTTGGAGATTGGTTTCTACCCTATGTGTATAACGTGGGAGTCAAGGGTTTTCGCGCAAGTGTGATCGGTTGGTTATTCTTGGGTGGTCTTGTATCGATTTATCAAATGGCTTCTCATAAAGAAAAATTGAACTCGACTGAGAATGCCAGATGAAATTATCTATCGTCATCGTCAATTGGAATACTCGCGAGTTATTGTTGAAATGCCTCGCCTCGATCTTTAATTACACTCCTGATATTCAATTTGATGTGTGGGTGGTAGACAACCATTCAAGCGATGAAAGCGCGGAGCATGTTCACAACCTATTCCCCCTAGTTCATCTGATCCAGAATAATGAAAATCTTGGTTTCGCCACCGCTAATAATCAGGCGATCCGAGAATCTTCGGGTACTCACATCCTCCTTCTGAACCCGGATACCGAGGTCATCCCAAATGCCATCGAAGAGTTGGTCTATTTCATTGAAGCTTCTCCGCAAGCAGGCGCTGCAGGTCCACTTATCTTGAATCCCGATAGTACGCTTCAGCACTCGTGTTTTCCATTTCCTACTCTCTCAAAGGAATTTTGGCGTTTATTTCATCTCGATGGACTTTGGCCTCATGCACGTTATCCAATGGCGAAGTGGAATCGTGAGCAGCCACGTGAGGTGGACGTTTTGCTGGGAGCTTGTATTCTCTTGCGGAGGTAGGCTCTGGAGCAGGTTGATTTGTTTGATGAAAATTTCTATATGTACTCCGAAGAGATCGATCTTTGTTATCGGTTAAACAAAGCTGGATGGACCATCCACTGGGTACCTCAAGCTTCCATCATTCATTTTGGTGGTCAAAGTACGATTCAGGCTCAAGCCAAAATGTTCATGCATCTTTATAAGAGTAAATTGCATTTCTTCCGAAAATACTATGGGCGCCGCCTTACAGCAGCTTACAAAATCGTGCTCGCAATGGCATCAATAGCCAGGATAATGGTGGGCAAGGTTCTGCGATTGTTTCCCGGAAATTCTACGGAAAAGTACCGAAAGATTGCCGAGAGGTACCAAGTCTTGCTCAAGAGCCTCCCGCATCTGTAATTTTTCTCATATTGAAAGATTGAACTTCAGACAGGATGTTTTTTTAGATCCGCCAATAAGGACGGAGCATCTTTCCTTCGTTTTATCAGTGACTTCAATCAAGAAAGAAGGTTTTCTTTGGTTTGCAATGGGGAAGTAATTCGAACAAAACTGAATTTCAAAACCGAAAGTTTAAGGAATTTCCCTTAAAAATGAGAATTTTATTTCTTACGCAAATTATCCCATACCCTCCTGACGCAGGTCCTAAGGTGAAGACATGGCATGTCTTGAAATATCTTGCCAATAAGGACCACGAAATATCATTGGTTTCTTTCTTACGTCCCGAGGAGGAGAGATTTCTACCTGAAATTGAACGCATTTTGACTGAAGTTCATGTTGTACCCATCCAGCGATCACGTATGAAAGATGCATATTACTGGTTGAAAGGTCTAATAAAGGGCACCCCTTTTCTTATTGCGCGCGATGATCTCACGACCATGCGGAATCTTGTGCATAATCTTCTCCAGACTCGTGAGTTTGATTCTGTGCATGCAGATCAAATCACTATGGCGCAATTTGCTATGCCGAGCCATTTGGGGAATGGAAATAGAGATGTCACAGACACTATAAAACAACAGCTGACTTCAAAAAGGGGTTCAATAGGGGTCGACAACGGCAAGAATCCAATATTTGTCTTTGATGCTCACAACGCCGTCTGGACAATTATTCGTCGTATGGAAAAAACAGCACAACCGCTTTTAAAACCCTTTCTGTCCTTAGAAGCCAAACGCCTTCAACGGTATGAGGGAATGATTGTCCACTCCTATACCCATACACTTGCAGTCTCAGAAAACGACCGGCTTGCACTTTCTGAAGCAGAAAGAGTGTATTGCAGTACCTTGGGTAGGAATTCATTTGAGCCGAAGCCAATCCAAGTGCTTCCCATTGCAGTCGATATTACCAATAAAAAAATAAAACGATCAGGTCCTTCTCGCAGATCGATTCTTATCTTGGGCACACTCCACTATCCACCGAATGCAGATGGTGTTCGCTGGTTTGTACGTGATATCTATCCTCAAGTGCAGGCAATGATCCCAGGAACCACTTTAACTATTGTTGGCAAGAATCCACCTCAAGATTTGATCGATATGGAAGCATCACAACCTGAGGTTATTAAAGTCACTGGGTATGTGTCGGATCTAAGACCCTACCTCGAAGCTGCCGACATGATGGTTGTGCCGGTGCGGGTTGGTGGTGGAATGAGAGTTCGAATCCTGGAAGGTTTTTCGTGGGGAATCCCGATGGTAACCACAACTGTAGGGCTCGAGGGAATTGAAGCAGTTGCGGGTAAGGACATCCTTGTCGCTGATGATGACCTTGGATTCACAAATGCCGTGTGCACTGTTCTGGATTCTGAATCCTTAAGATCCAGGCTGATTGAAAATGGTCGTAAACTCGTGAAACGAAAGTATGATTGGCGGGTCGTGCTTAAAAAGTTGGATGAGATCTATGGGTAAAAGTGTCAACAGAAAATTATTCATACGAAATTATTCGCTTCCCTCGATCTTGTTCTTCTCGGTAGCACTGCGCATTCTTGCCGCATTCTATCTAGGAAATGAAATCATAGAATTACCCGGAACTTTCGACCAGATTTCTTATCATCGGCTCGCCTTACGCGTATTATCGGGGAACGGATTCAGCTTTGGGGTGGATTGGTGGCCTCTTACAGGTGCGAATGAACCAACAGCCCATTGGAGCTACCTCTATACATTCTATTTAGTTCTCGTTTATAAGTTGTTTGGAAACTCTGTGCTAATGGCGCGCCTGATTCAAGCGGTTCTGGTTGGTTTCTTCCACCCTTACCTCGTTTTCTTGATTGGGCGCATCGTTTTCAACCGACGAGTTGGTCTATTAGCTGCAGCGCTCACGTCGGGGTATGCCTATTTCATTTACTACTCAGCCACTTTGGTGACCGAGCCATTCTACATTACAGGAATCTTAGCGGTACTTTATTTAACGATTCGTTTAGGAAATCATAGCCAGACGAGCATTGAGCGTCAGGCCAGGATGAAGATGTTCTGCCATTATTGCGTCCTTGGGATTACCTTAGGTGTTACGATCCTTTTACGACAGTTATTCTTGCTCATCATCCCAATTCTATTTCTTTACCTTCTCTGGAGGGAGCGCAAGCAAGCGCTTTTGGGGATCCTGGTCGCAACCGGGATGATCATCCTCATAATCTTGCCCTTCAGCATTTACAACCACGATCGGTTTGATCAGTTCGTACTTCTGAATACCAATGCTGGGTTTGCATTTTTCTGGGCCAATCATCCCATTTATGGCACGAGATTTCTATCTATCCTTCCACCTGAATTGGGGAGTTATCAAGATTTGATCCCGCTCGATTTAAGAAATCTGGATGAGGCAGCATTAGACCGGGAATTGCTACACCGAGGCTTTGAATTTGTTACCGATGATCCAATCCGCTATATACGCTTATCAATAAGTCGTATACCTGCCTACTTTAAATTTTGGCCGTCGCCCGAGTCCGATCTGATAAGTAACCTCTCCCGCATAGCAAGTTTTGCCCTGCTGTTGCCATGGATGATATACGGTTTGATTTTGAGTTGGCAACGAACCGTGCAAAATTACATTGCTTCCAAGTCAAGCAGCTTCTTGCTGCAGCTTTACGCGCTTCTCTACACAGCGATCCATCTCATGTCCTGGTCGCTGATTCGTTATCGGCTACCTGTTGATGCGATCTTGATTCTTTTCGCGGCATTTGGAATCTTACATATCGTATCACGGCGTAGACGTCACTCCGAAGCCCTAACAGTGCACGCGTAATCAGTTCTTCCCCATTATTAAATCAACATATGAAGATCTTATATATCGTCCCATACGTTCCTAATCCTATTCGTGTACGTCCCTATAGTCTCATCCGATTCCTGGCTGAGCGGGGCCATAATGTCACCTTGGCGACGGTATTGAGCGAAGAGGGAGAACGGGAAGACTTGCGGTCAATAGCACCTTACACCAAGGGCTCGATGGTCGCAGCGATGCCAAAGTGGAAGTCCCTGTGGAACATCATAAAGTCTTTGCCGGGTTCGATGCCCCTACAAGCTGTCTACTCCTGGAACCCGGCATTTGCAGACCAGCTCGTTCGGTTTCTACTTGACCAGGAACAGGAACCTCCATTTGACATCATTCATGTGGAACACCTGCGTGGAGCCTTATATGGGATCTATCTCCAAGCCGCGCTTAAGGAGGCAGATCGGCAGATCCCGGTGGTTTGGGATAGCGTGGATTGTATCAGCCATCTTTTCCGTCAAGCATCGCAAAAGGGAGCCACGCGACGCAGCCGATTGATCACTCACCTGGAACTATCTAGAACAGAGAATTATGAACGTTGGCTTGCACTTCAATTTGATCATGTCTTGGTTACATCCAAAGCAGATCGAGAAGCTTTCTACGATCTTCTGGCCCAATTGGACCGATTACCTCACATTGATATTCTAAGGAATGGCGTTGATTTTTACTATTTCTCACCCAATCCAGCCATTAATAAGGAAGAAGACTCGATTGTTATAAGCGGGAAGATGAGCTACCACGCCAATGTGAGCATGGTGCTCCATTTTTGCCATGAGATCCTTCCGCACATCCAAAGAATTAAGCCCTCCGTAACACTAACCATCGTTGGCAAAGACCCTCCCCGGGAGATTCAGGCCTTAGGCAAGAACGACGGGATCTCGGTCACGGGTGCCGTAGACGATATCCGCCCATACATTCAATCTGCCGCCGTAGCCGTATCTCCAGTGACATACGGAGCCGGTATTCAAAACAAGGTTCTGGAAGGGATGGCTTGCGGGGTACCCGTCGTGGCGAGCCCAAACGCCATATCGGGGTTGGATATCGAACCGGGGCGGGACCTGCTCGTTGCCGAAAACCCCGAGACCTTCGCAACTGCGGTGCTGTTACTCCTGGAGGATACCAAGTTACGCAACCGAATCGGAAACGCGGGACGCCGTTTCGTTGAGAGAAACCATGATTGGAATCAAATCGTAGCTGATCTGGAGCAGATCTATCATGACGTCATCTATGCATAGCATTGACCCTGTAGGTAAGGAATCTTTATATCTCCAATCTCTTGTACAACCACGAGCAGTCTTTGCAAAGATGCAGTGGCCGCTATTGATCTTCATGTTGATTCTCAACGATGCAGCGATGACAATCTTCGCCTTTCTACTAGCGCGCATCATCCGATTTGAATGGGCGTTAGATATCTTTCGACTTGATGTTGTGCCTGATATCGAGTTTTACTCGCGGCTGGTCTTCACACTTATACCACTCTGGATTTTGTTGTTCAGTCTTATGGGGTTATACCGACGAGACAATCTCCTCGGTGGGACGAAAGAGTATTCGTTAGTATTCCGAGCAACTACTTACGGTTTTCTACTCGTCATCATTGTCGGTTTTTTTGAGCCAACCTTAATCATTGCGCGTGGTTGGCTGCTTCTAGCATGGGGGTTTGGGTTTCTTTTTATATCGAGTGGGCGGCTTACCATCCGACGAGTCATTTATCGTTTACGCCGGCATGGCTACTTTGTCCTTCCGGCCATCTTGGTGGGAGCGAACGATGAAGCGAAGCTGCTTGCAGAACAGCTTACCGGTTGGGAGACCTCGGGGCTTCACTTAATGGGGGTTATTGCGGACGGCTTTGATACAGGGGTTAAGTTATGGGAGAGCGTTCCGGTTATTGGCTCCTTGGCAGAGATCGAAGAGGTTACAAATGAGTTAGGGATCCGAGAAATCATCATCGCCACGAGTGCACTTGATCGATCTGCTATGTTGAAGATCTTCAGATCCTTTGGTGTATCCAATTTAATCAATCTGCGACTTTCATCGGGTCTATTTGAAATCATTACCACAGGCCTTCAGGTCAAGGAGATCGCCTACGTCCCTCTTGTCAGCGTGGACAAAGTGCGCATGAAAGGCGTTGATCAAGGGCTCAAAATCCTTCTGGACTATGGATTGACAATCCCTCTAACTCTGCTTCTCTCACCATTTCTGTTGTTGATTGCGGTCCTGATTAAGCTTGATTCACCAGGTTCTGTAATTTATCGCCGGCGTGTAATGGGATTAAACGGAGAACAATTTGATGCGTATAAATTCCGGACCATGCATGTCGCAAGCGATGAGATTCTGGATAAATTTCCAGATTTAAAAGTTAAACTGGCCAACGACCATAAAATAAAGAGCGATCCACGGATCACACGCTTGGGCAAGTTCCTACGTAAGTACAGTTTGGATGAATTGCTCCAACTTGTAAATGTATTACGTGGCGAGATGTCCCTCGTCGGCCCCAGGATGATCTCACCGCCGGAGATGGAGAAATATGGCAAGTGGGGGATCAACCTGCTCACAGTAAAGCCTGGCATTACCGGTTTATGGCAAGTAAGCGGGCGCTCCGACATAAGCTACGAAGAGCGAGTGCGGCTGGATATGTACTACATCCGTAATTGGACGATCTGGTTCGATTTTTATATGCTGCTGCAGACAATTTCAGTTGTCCTTAAAGGTAGAGGGGCCTACTAGTCCATGTGGCTTGTCTTTCAGCCACGCTTCGGGAGAGGAGAGAAGCGATGAAAATTCTTGTTACAGGAGGAGCCGGCTTCATCGGTTCCCATGTTGTTGATCTGTATTTAGAAAACGGGCACGAGGTGGTTATCGTTGATGATCTTTCGACAGGGCGTCTCTCAAACCTGAATCCAAAGGCCACGTTTTACCAAATAGATATTCGGGATTCAAGTCTCAAAGAGGTCTTTTCGAAAGAACGACCCGATATTGTCAACCACCATGCTGCACAAATGAATGTGCGGCGGTCTGTCTCAGACCCGCTGTTTGATGCGAATGTGAATGTTGTGGGGTCGTTGAATCTCATCGAATGTGCAAAATTATTCCGGGTGGGACGTTTTATCTATATCTCAACAGGGGGCGCGGTTTATGGAGAACCTGAATATTTGCCCTGTGATGAGAACCATCCCATTGTTCCAATTTGCCAATATGGGATCAGCAAGCATACGGTGGAACACTATCTATACCTTTATTCTCTACACTATGGATTGGAATCGGTTGTCCTCCGCTATCCTAATGTGTATGGTCCAAGACAGGATCCGCAGGGTGAAGCTGGGGTGATCGCCATATTTACGGGACATATACTCGCCGGCGAGACGGTCACAATCAACGGTGATGGTGAACAGACGAGAGACTATGTCTACGTTAAGGATTGTGCTCGGGCTAACCTCCTGGCCCTGGACGTCTCAATGCCGTACGGCATCTTCAACTTAGGATCTGGCCGTGGTACTTCTGTCAATGAATTGTTCGATTTGCTCAAGGTCCTGACAGTTTATAACAAGGATCCCGTCCATGGGCCCGCGAAAATTGGTGAGACAAGGCATATCTATTTGGACGCCTCGCAGGCAGAACGTTTCTTGGGTTGGTCATTCGAAACCCCCCTCCTTGAAGGGTTGCAAGAAACCGTTGAATATTTCCGACAGGCGGAGGTTCTTGTACCCGTTCAAATTTCTTCACACCGAGATTTGGAGGCGTTGTCAGCTCCATTAATTAAGGATGGACCTGAGCGCTTAGGCAAACGAGATCGAGAGATACCGGAATATATGGAAGGTATTAAAGAGAGGATCCGGGGGGTAGGAGATGCTTTTAAAGGTCAATCTTTGCAAAGAACCCCTTTGCAGGATATTTTGATAAAGATGAAAAATGCTGTGGGTGCGCAGAGCGGCAGTGTTCTACTTCTCGATGAGCAGCAACGCTTGCAGCGTGGGGCAATGGTCTTTAAGGACGAATATCGCGAAGAGACATCGCCGCAAATTGAAAAGCACATCCGTGAGGGTTTAGCAGGATGGATCCTCCGCAATGGGAAAGCGGCTCTGATTCCAAGCACGAAAGAGGATTCTCGCTGGTTAAAAAGCGGCTGGGAAGTCGAATCGGATATCTCTCGCTCGGTTATAAGCGTCCCTTTGATGTCCGAGAACCAGGTTCGAGGCGTGTTGACTCTCGCACACTCGCAAGAGAATGGGTTTTCAGAGGATGACCTGGCAATCCTGCTCACCTCAGCTACACTTCTCGCTGTGAACGGTGTGACTTCGACGGTGATTTAGATCAAGTCGACACAGACGAATTGGGGCTCGTCCATCTGGGTAGCTCTTCGTAAGTATAGTCCCCCTCTTTTAATTAATTGATCAGACGGTTTAATCAATAATTGAGTCTTTTATGGAACGACAATCACCGATCTTTAAAATTCGCGATAGGATCCATTTGGAAGGTGAGAAATGATTATTGTCCAATCACCCCTCCGCGTTAGCTTCTTTGGTGGCGGAACAGACATGCCCTCTTATTACTTAGCACACAGAGGCTGCGTTCTTTCATCGACGATTAATAAATATATCTTTGTCACCGTTAAGCGGCGTTTCGATGACAAGATTCGCGTGGGATACACGAAAACTGAGATGGTCGACCATATCGATCAGATAAAGCATGATCTCATCCGGGAGGCATTGCGGATGACGGAGGTCACGCGAGGGATTGAGATTACAACGATGGGAGATATTCCCTCTGCTGGTTCAGGCTTAGGATCTTCGAGCACCGTCACTGTGGGGGTGTTACAGGCCTTGTATTCCTTTCGAGGCGAGATTGTAACGGCGGATCGATTGGCACAGGAGGCGTGCAAGATCGAAATCGATATCCTTGACAAACCTATTGGCATACAAGATCAAATCATCGCCGCCTACGGTGGCTTGAGATTTATGGAATTCGAAACAGATGGTCAGGTCAAGATTGACGAGCTTCGACTACCCCTACATTCAATAAAAGAACTAAACGAAAATCTACTTCTTTTCTATACAGGCATTCCACGAAGCGCGGATAATATCCTTTCTGAACAGGAAACGAATATTCCGTCTCGATTAGACGTGCTTTCTGAAATGAAACAATTGGCCATGATCGCGCGTGAAAAGCTTGAGCGTGGGAACATTGAAGAACTAGGTCATATGCTCCATTATGGTTGGAATTTAAAAAAGAAACTGGCAAGTAAAATTACCAATCCTCGTATTGATGAGATGTATCAATCTGCCCGTCGCGCAGGTGCACTGGGAGGAAAAATCACAGGCGCGGGTGGGGGAGGCTTCTTACTTCTTTTCTGTCCAAGAGAGACCCAAGCAGACGTACGAAATGCACTTCATCATTTGAGAGAGCTTCCTTTTAAGTTAGAGAGAGAAGGAGTAAAACCTATTTTCAATTATCCACGTTCTGAAAACGGGATTGAAGAGCAAATCCAAAGACAATTCACCGGTTTAAAGATAGGAGTTCCTGGAAGAAAAGCGGGAGAGGGTAAAAATTCTATGGTAAATACATACTCACAAAGCGAAGTTGAATTTGATTTGGATATATATATTTCTGACGTGTCTGATACGATTTCCAAGCTCCCATTAGGGTTACTAGATCGAATCGTGAAGATTCTTCATAGCGCCAGGATCGAGGGGAGATCGATCTATATAATGGGCAATGGTGGAAGCGCGACGACCGCAACCCATTTCGCCTGTGATTTAAATAAAAATCTCCGTTTCGACGGGTTCCCGGACTTTATCGCTCATAGCCTCACAGATAATATTGCCATGTTTTCAGCCTATGCCAATGATGAGGGCTATGAAAGCGTGTTTTCGAGGCAACTATTGAATTCCCTTAGGGACCGTGATATCGTCATCGCGATTTCCACCAGCGGAAACTCACCGAATGTGCTTAGAGCCATTGAGTTCGCAATAGAGAAAGGAGCAGTTACGATAGGTTTCACAGGTTTTAATGGAGGGCAGCTTAAGAAGCTCGTTGACTTAAACATAAACGTAGATAATGACTGTATCGAGCAAATTGAGGATATCCATCTCATGCTTGAGCACATGATCATTGTGGGCCTCAAGAAACTACGAGAGCGTTCTCTTGATCGTAAGGTTGAAACAGACATGGGTGCAGATCTTGAAGCTTTGATACCGATGAAGGAGGGCGACGGAAGTCAACCCCTTATTGAAGTTTACAACGAGGAATCACCTGGTAATGGCCACGGGTCCAAGGCAGAGCTTTATTATGAACTTCATCGGGAAATGATGGCGCCTCGTCCGGTTGGCGAACTATTGAGTGAGATTCTCAAAAGAACTTTGCAATTCATGGGGGCAGTTACTGGGAGTCTATTATTCGTCGATGAAGATCAAAATCTCTCGGGTGGGATGGTCTTTTATAAGGGAAAACTCGAAGAAAGAGACCGCTCAGATTTAGCGGAGATCGCTCAGAATGGCCTGGCGAGGTGGGTGGTGCAGAACAAATTGCCGGTCATTGTCGATAACACCTCAGAAGATTCTCGCTGGCTCAAGAGGCGGAGGCAGGACACCGGCCGCGCTGCAGTCTTAGTCCCGATATTCATCAACGGGTGTTTCTTCGGGATTCTATCGTTGAGCCGACAAAAATCCGCTCGCTTTTCAGCGAGCGACATCAATTTATTGTCTGGGATTGGCGTTATCATGTCACTGAATGGAGTTGCAGCTGAATTCGGCAATCAGGTTTTAGGAGGACAGCAAAGTTTACCGCTGGTTGAATAGGTCTCATGCACAATGTATTAGCTTATTCAGCGAGAATGGTCCACAAAAGCATCATTGGTGAGACTTGGATGCACTATCTCCTGTCCAGAATTGGACGACCAAACTTGGATGATCTAACTTTTATTGAGGGCTGTGACGTTGATTGAAAAAGTCTTGTTGTTAAGCTTGCCTGCAGTCATCGAAGAGGGTGACACCTATTTAGAGGATGGAAAATCCTTTCACCTTGGACTGGCCTACCTTGCAGCCGTTCTCCGCGATCAGGGTTATTTGGTTCGCATCCTGGACTCTTTTGTGGAAGATCGCGCAAATGTAAGGGATACGAGCGAAGAAGGATGGCTTGAATTAGGGCTCACAGACGAAGAGATCCTGGGCCGTATCGATCTTTTCGGCCCTGATATGATTGGAATTACCATCCCATTTTCCTGTCAACATTACATCGCACTCCACCTCGCTCAGAAAATCAGGGATCGATTTCCTCATATCATTCTCGTGGGTGGTGGTAATCACGTAAGTGCGTGTCCGGAAGCCATCCCTGAAAGTTTATTTGATTTTCTGATTCTTGGTGAGGGAGAGCGCAGTCTGTCAGAGTTGGTGGTCACACTCAACCAAGTAGAAGATACTCCAATCGCTCATAAGGATTTACCAAAGGGTGTTTATCCGAATCCACCAAGGGATGCAATATTCGAACTTGATGAACTACCCTTCCCGGCGATCGATCTCTTGCCCTTAGACAAGCTCTGGGGTAAAGGCCGCCGGTGGATCAATATGATTGCAACTCGCGGTTGTGTCTACGATTGTGTATTTTGCTCGATCCATACTGTCATGGGGTATTCAATTCGGAGAAGAAGCGTTGAAGATGTTATCCGAGAGATTCTTCATTGGGCTGAACGCTATCAGGTCGAGGAAATCTATTTTGAGGATGATAATCTGACTTTTAATCGTCAATGGGCAAAAGAACTATTTCGAGAAATTGTAGCGCTTGATTTAGGCATTCGGTTTTATGTTCGCAACGGCGTCCGCGCCGACACATTAGATCTCGAATTGCTTGAGCTCATGAAATCTGCAGGCTTTCAGGAGATCGTCATCGCACCCGAAAGTGGTAGCCGCAGGATCCTAAAAGAAGTCATAAATAAGAAAATGGATCTCGAAGATTACATCCACGCCGCGGAGTTAGCGCGATCGATTCACTTGGGGGTGAATGCTTTCTTTGTCATCGGTTTTGCCGAAGAGACCTGGGAAGACATCCATGAAACCATTCGATTTGCACGCCGCTTGAAATCGATGGGTTGCAAGGGTTTTTGGTTTTCACTAGCGAGTCCTTTTCCTGGCACAAGGTTGTACAATATGTACAAAGAAGAAGGATTATTTCCAGAGGAGATCGATTACCGCCGTTTCCGTTCAGTCGATTATGTAATTTCACATCCGCATTTCACAGCTGGGGAGATCAAGGAGTTTCGACGGAAGGTGATGAAGGACTTTTCTCCGAGGTTTACGATTTTACATACCATCCTGAATGCGGCCCGGCTGGTCGTTATCGATCATCCCCTGTTCTTGAAGAAATTCCGGTATTGGACGCGGCGCACCAGAAATGCGTGATAGTAAACGTCGAATTCTCAGAGAGAAACATTGACATTAAAATTTGCATCTGCTGAACACAAAAGCGTATGAAATTAAAGGATGATGGATGAGTTTTGATCAAGTACTCGCGCCGTTTAGAAAATGGTGGTGGTTGATACTGAGCGCAACCGTGGTTGCTGGAGTTTCAAGTTATTGGGTCGTGCAAAATCAACCAAAGGAGTACGAGTCAAAGGTGATCCTTATGGTTGGTACCGCGGCTATCGATCCGAACCCTACGAGTGCCGATTTTTATTTAGGGCAGCAACTCGCTGGACTGTATGCCGAAATTGGGCAACGAGATTCAGTCCGCGATCAAGTCAGGGATGTGCTAGGTTTAGAAGTACTGCCAGAGTACTCGATTAGAGCAATGCCGAACAGCCAATTTATCGAAATTGTCGTGATAGATACAATCCCGGAGCGCGCTCAAGCTGTTGCAAACGAGGTCGCGCGTCAAGTCATCAATCAAAGTCCAACAGGCTCGATTAGTGAAAACTCCTCCCGGCAGGTGTTTATCGAAGAACAGTTGGAGTATCTACAAGAAAGAATCGAGGTGACAGAGGAAGAAATCGCGAACACGCAACTGCTCCTCGCTGAGCTTAAGAGTGCACGTGAAATCCGCAACACGCAAGCAGAGATCATAGGTCAACAAAGTAAGTTGCTATCATTACAGTCTAATTATGCAGCCCTTCTCGATAATTCACGCAGTGGCGCGATTAATAGCATCAGTTTTGTTGATGCGGCTCACCTTCCCACAACACCGTCTAATCCAAACACCCTGCTTTTTGTCGGGCTCTCGGCTTCCCTCGGATTATTGCTGGGCTTCGGCGGAGCGGTTATTCTCGAGAGATTGGATTATCCGACTTACTCGATTGGTGCAATTGAGAACGAACTCAAATTACCTGTCCTAGGATCAATCCCATATTCGCACTATTTAGAAAAAAGAGCCAGGGTTGATCAAGGAATACAGGTCCTCGAGCGACCGAACTCACTGATTTCAGAATCGTTTCACCTATTAAGAGCAAACTTGAAATTTGTGTGGGGCGAAAAAATCCCTAAGACGATATTAATCTCAAGTGTTAGTGTTGGCGCAGGAAAAAGCACAGTTGCCGAGAATTTAGCAGCAGGGTTAGTTAAATCCGGCATGAACATCATGCTCATTGATGCAGATTTCCGAAAGCCGAGTCTTCATGAAAGGTTCGACCTGCCCGAAGGACCAGGCCTCTCAGATGCAATAGAAGAAAATCTCTCGCTAAATAAACTAGCGCATACATTAGATGACAAAAGATTCAAGATTCTAACGAGTGGTTCCGCACGGATTGATCCAGTCGGATATGTATCGTCCCTGAAATTCGTATCTGCTCTGGGAAAAATAAAAGCTGGATCCGCACTCGCAATCCTAGATGGACCGCCGCTCTTCATAGCGGATGCGCTGATCATGGCGTCTAAAGTTGACGGAGTGCTGATCATACTTAATCCAGACGAAGTGAGCCTGGAAGTTGCTAAAGAACATTTAATTCAATTGCAAAGAGCAGATGCGAAGATTCTGGGTGTAATCCTAAATAAAGTCCGCAGGATCAAAATCGGGAAATATTTTGATGATGCGAGTATTTCTCCTCAAAGAATAAGCGGAGAAAAGGAATCGACCAAACCTGGATCTGATGATTCTGGTGACGCCCCTGAAGCGGCCCCTCCTTTCAAGAAGGATGAAGATACTTTCTAACCGTCCGATTCGTGATCATTTCAACCAAATACGGAAAACAGCCACCCACGGGGTGGCTGTTTTATTTATCGATGATTGTCTCAACAGCTTCAAGGAGTGAGTTATGGATCGCAAATGCGTCTAAGTGATTTGGTTTCATACAATCTAATTGCTCTTTGCCTCTACCGGTAAGTACAAGAATCTTCGCATGGACTCCGGCAGTTTGGCCTGCCTCCAAATCAGAGAAAGCATCACCAATGATCACCGATTCGGATAGGTTGATTTCAAGATCGTTGGCGGCTTTCAGTATCAAACCTGGTTTCGGCTTCCGACATGTGCATTGGTCCTTGGGGTCGTGGGGGCACAAATAAATCGCGTCGATGCGACCTCCCTCCCTTTCTACAACTGTAACAATCCTATCGCTGATCGACTTAGCGTCTTCGAGCGTGAGGATCCCCCTTCCGACGGCGGATTGGTTCGTAATGATGATGATCCGGTAAGGGCTAGCTTGGAGACGACGGAGAGCCTCCAACGCTCCAGGCAGGAAGGACACATCCGCCCAACTTCGCACATAATCGGCGCGGTTCTCGATGATGACGCCATCGCGATCCAAGAATACCGCAGGGTGTAGCAACATTATCTCCTTTGGGTTGAAGTCAAGGATGGATACCAGTATAGGCGAGCTTGGTTCCACCTAAAAGCGATAGGTGTTTGATATCACTCCTTTATATTGAGCGAGTGGACGAAACTCCTTGCTTCTAATCCAGTGACCACGGACTTCGTTCAGGCATCTCGTGGCGTTAAAGACACCCAAAGTTGTTTGGACCATCCTCGTCACTTTGGATTGCAGTTCAATTGATGTTTGATGTAAAAACTCGAGCAGGCCTACCGGGCCTGCTCGAGTTTTTATTGACGGGCAAAGTAAAGGTCACCGATTCCGCAAATGCATGGATGGATCAGGGGATCCTATTTGAGCCACGGCGGATTGTGAATTCCGGCTGTGTTTCAACAAGGTAGACCGATGTCGAATGATGTAGATGGCAACGGGAGGGATCATTAATGCACTGGCGACGCCCGCCACCAAGAAGAGGGTTGATATCATCGAGATGTTCTGAGTCAGAGCAGCAAGCAATTTTACCGTTGTTCCCCCTTTGGGGTCATCCGGATCAGAACCTACCACTGCCGCGACGCTTTTGTCTTTGGAAGAGTTTTGCGCCTGGGCTAACGCGGTGCCAGTGGCGGCGACAGCCGCTTCCAGCGAGTCTATGGATCCGTCAGGCGAACCCGTTTCCAATGCCGACGGGAAATCGAGGGTAGACAAATCGGCATCCGAATTTGCACTTGGTGTTGGCATGGGGGAAGTAACAGCGGCCACGGTTTCTGTCTCCGATGGGTTCGTTGTCTTTGTGGGCGGTATTTGAGTGGAGAATCCGGAGGAAACCGTGGAGGTCGGGGTTGGAGTTCGTGTGGCGGTAGCTGGAAGAGCATTTGTGCTGGTCGGGATAGTCGTATTGATAGGCTGAACTGTAGGAGTCATCGTCGCTGTCGGTGTTGAAGATGGCATCGTTTTCGGTTGGGACGTAGCGGTCACCGTAGGCGTAGGTGGAACGGAAGTATGCGTTGCCGTTGCTGGTGGGGGAGGGGGTGCATTAACCGTAAAGCTCCCCGAGTTCAAACTGAGAGAGACTGAGCTCCCGCTAGAATCCGTGGCGACGGCGTTGCTCAATGAGAGCGAGAATGAGCCAGGTGCGGCGGAGGAATTTATGCTTACGACGATGTTGGCTATAACCCCGGAGGTCATGGGAGTTTGATTGAAACCGAAGATAATGACCCGCACCTTCCCGCTTGAGGGTGATGACCACGAGAGTGATTTACCTGCTGAGGAAGCTGCGGATCCCACCGTGACGTTCTGGGGGGTCAAACGATTGCTATCGAAATTCAGGTCGAAATTGATGCCAGTAACTCCAGCCTGCGCGTCAGCAGAGATGCGGATGGGAATACTTATTCCGGTGTTGCCTGGCATGCCCGAACCGTTCCCTGCGGAGAGGGTGGCACTGGAAGATTGTGCCTCAGTTTTCCAGGGGATTATCGTAATTAGTAGAACGATCGAAACGATTGTAATCAATTTTTTCATCGGTTTGCACCATTAACAAACTAGGGTTCGAAGGAGTAAAAGATATTGACTATTTTATCGAGCGGCCGATGGCTCGTGTCATTACCTACCCAGAAAGGAACAGGTTTGTAATCTGCTGGATATCAAGTATGTTGACGTCACCATCCCCATTCACATCGGCGCGTGCGATGATCCCAGCATCATTCTCTAGACCTAAGAAAACATTAATTGCTAATTGGATATCTCG